>Ga0265296_1000332_pt1 | contig 79039 bp, 83 predicted proteins | sample MunlanPumphouse1_FD_189073 | JGI IMG/M metagenome (GOLD analysis project Ga0265296, IMG submission 189073) | Groundwater microbial communities from a municipal landfill in Southern Ontario, Canada - Pumphouse #1 | ecosystem: Environmental > Aquatic > Deep subsurface > Groundwater | place...
GAACTGGCTCTGGAAATTCAAAAAAAATTAGGTTCTGATATCGCCATGATCTTGGATGTTTGCGCGCCATATCCTTGTTCCCGCGACGAGGCAGAGGAGGCGGTGCGTTTGACTACAAAGTGGGCAGAAAGAAGCAGAAGTTACGGGTTGAAGAAAAAATCCCTCTCTAACTCTCCCTTTCAAAAAGGGAGAGGACAATTGATGTTTGGGATTGTGCAGGGCGGTGTTTACAAGGACTTAAGATTGAAAAGCGCCGAGGAATTGGTGGATTTAAATTTTGACGGATACGCCGTCGGTGGTTTGGCAGTAGGGGAACCGCGGAAAAAAATGTTTAAGATTTTGGATTATGTCGTGCCAAAATTGCCGATTGATAAACCTCATTATTTAATGGGCGTTGGCCAGCCGGAAGAAATTATTGAGGCAGTGCGGCGTGGGATTGATATGTTTGACTGCGTCCTGCCGACCCGAAACGCCCGGCACGGCTTGATTTATGTTTGGTCATCGTCATCGCGAGGAGGCCGAAAGGCGACGAAGCAATCTCCGGAGATTGCCGCACTCACTTCGTTCGCTCGCAATGACAAATTCTACAAGACACTTCATATTACCAACGAAAAGTTTAAAAATGATTTTTCGCCGATTGATAAGAAGTGTTCATGTCACACCTGCCGGAATTATACCCGCGCTTATTTGCGCCATCTTTTTTCGGCCGGTGAGCCGCTCGCGGCGCGCCTCGCCACTATTCATAACGTTCACTTTTATTTAGAGTTGATGAGAAAAATTAGGGCGGCGATTAGAGTGGGGAAATTTTGATACTTTATTAAACCCGATTTTTGTGCTAAACTGATGTAATATGCCCCGTTAGAAGTCCTTCGAGAAAAATTTTAATAAAAATTTTTCTAATACAGTAAACGGGGTTAAATAAAATAAGCCTGTCCAACGGTAAATAAGATAAATTTACCAAAAAACAGACTTCTAACGGGGTATGGCCCAAAAGGTAACGGGCAGTTTAATTCGAGATGTTTCACTGGATTTTATCCGGGAGATTTTGTATTTCCCGATTTGGTGGTATAGCGTGGGCTTGCTCCGAGCGGGGAAATTTTTTTGGCAAAGAATTAAAAACATGGAAGTCCGTCTTGGGGTTGGCGTTTGGGTAAAAAATATCTTTACGCCAATGTTTGGCCAGCGGGATATTGCCGGAGTGCTCATAAGTTTTTTCATGAGAATTTTTCAAATCATTATTCGGACGCTCGTTTTATTTTTATGGAGTGTGATCGTGCTTTTAGGATTTTTTATTTGGATTGCTCTGCCGTTTTTTGTGGTTTTGGGAATTGTTTTAAATTTAGCGGCATGAGGAAATAAAATATTTATGCCTGATAATAACTTACTCATCTGTCCTGCCTGCGGCGGGAGCGGAAAAGTGGGAGCCGGCAAATGCCTTGGCTGCTCGGGTTTTGGCGCTGGAAGTTGGCGGGCTAACCGTTTTCTTTTTTGGAATAAAACAATCAGCGGGAGAGAACTGCAAAAGAAAAAAGTTGAGAAATTTTTAAAGTTAGTTTTTTTCGGAGCGACATCCCTTTTCGGCGTCGGCGGAATTTTATTTTTTATTTGGCGACTTTACGAAATCGGTTTGGCGCCGATTTTTAATTTTTCTTTTTGGGTGTCCGGCGATTCGGCCGCCACCTTGCTTGCGTTTTCCCTACTCGGCGATCTTTATCTAATTTATCGACTGTCGGAGGAAGCGGCTTCAAAAGGCGAGGTGGAGAAAAAGGGGTATGAAGAGACCCGGCCGGGGAAAAAGCAAAAAGAAAATTTGGGCGATGTCTCCGAATGGCTCGCGGTGCGGGGGCTACCGGCAAAAGTTAAAATTGATGTTCCAAAAACTTTGAGCGTCGAGGCGGAGCGTATTTTGGAAGATGCTTGGGGCGCGGCCAAAAAATTCGGCCACAGCCAAGTTCTGCCGCTTCATCTTTTTGGCGCCCTGCTTTTTTCCGGAAAATCAGCCGTAGTTTTCGGGCGGTTGGGAGTTAGTTTGAAGAGTTTGCAGGAGAAAATTATTAAACAACTTGAAGAGATACCGCGCGATCTTCCCGAGCGCGCCGAACCGATTTTTGGAGAAACAATTTTAAGAGTTTTGTTTGACGCTTATTCCGAAGCGTACGCCGCCCGCCGCGATCAGGTTGACATTGCCGAACTACTGCTCGTAACCGCGCAATCAGAAAAAATTATTCAGGAAGTTTTGTATGATTTTGAAGTGGGCATGGATAAATTGAGAAACGTGGTGGAGTGGCTCCGCATTTCCGAGTATCTTCGAAAAAAATGGAAACAATCGCGGGCCCTGGCGCGGCTCCGGCCGGGCGGAACAATGTCGCGGGCCATGACAGCCATGGCAACGCCCTATCTTGATCAATTCAGTCGCGACCTGACGCTCGCGGCGAAATTCGCCTATCTTGCTCCGTGCATTGATCGCGAAAAAGAAACCGAAGAAATTTTTAGAATTATTGAGGGCGGTCGGCAGAGTGTGATTTTGGTTGGCCATCCCGGGGTGGGGAAAAATACAATTATTGAGGGAATCGCTGAACGGATGCTTGAAGAAGACGTGCCAAAAATTTTGCAAGATAAAAGATTAATTAGTTTAAACGTCAGCCAACTTGTGGCCGGCGCCTCGGCGGCCGATGCCCAGCAACGTCTTTTGATGATCTGCAACGAAATTGCCCGAGCCGGAAACATTGTTCTTCATATTTCAAACATTGAGGGCATGGGTGGCATCACCTCGGGTGGCAAAGAAAGCGTTGATCTTTCGCGCGTCCTGGCGGATGAACTCGCGCGAGGATATTTCTTTGTTCTGGCCTCCGGCACGCCAATGAATTACAGCCAATACATTGAAAACTCACCGCTCGGAAATGTTTTACAAAAAGTTGTTGTGGAAGAGCCGGAAATTAATGAGGCAATTCAAATTTTAGAAGCCAAGGCCGGCGGAATTGAATATCAAAATAATGTTGTTTTTTCTTACGGAGCGCTGGAAAAAACCGTAACTCTTTCCGACAGATATTTACACGAGCGATATCTTCCGGAAAAAGCCATTGAAATTTTGCGCGAGGTCGCCCATGCCGTCCGGACAAAAAGCGGCGATGGCGCGATTGTTCGAGGTGAGGACGCGGCTGAAGTGATTGCCCAGAAAACAAAAATTCCCGTGACCGCCGTGACAGAAGGCGAAACGGAAAAACTTTTGCGATTAGAAGAAGTGATGCATCATCGCGTTATCGGTCAGGACGAAGCCGTGAAAATGGTGGCCGCCGCGCTCCGGCGCTCGCGGGCTGAACTCCGCGAAGGCAAACGGCCGATTGCAAACTTTTTATTTTTGGGACCGACTGGTGTTGGAAAAACTGAAACCGCGAAAACCGTGGCTGAAGTTTATTTTGGTAATGAAGAAAACATGATTCGGCTTGATATGTCAGAATATCAAGATCAGACCAGCATTTATCGGCTAATCGGCGCGCCGACCGGCGGCTCGCAAGGATATTTGACCGAAGCAGTGCGCAAAAATCCTTTCACCCTGCTTTTACTTGATGAAATTGAAAAAGCCCATCCTGACATTTTAAATATTTTCTTACAAGTGATGGACGACGGCCGCCTAACTGATAATCAGGGGCGAACGATTGATTTTACGAGCGTCATTTTGATTGCCACTTCAAACGCCGGCTCGCCCGCGATTCAAGATGGGATAAGGCAGGGTTTGGGGATTGATGTGATTAAAGATCGTCTGATAAATACGGAATTAAAACCATATTTCCGGCCGGAATTTTTAAACCGTTTTGACGGCATTGTTGTTTATAAACCTTTATCGGAAACAGAAATACAAACCATTGCCTACTTGATGCTTGACAAAATTTCAAAACAACTGGAAAATAAGCATGGTATTGCTTTTGAAGCGACGCCCGAGGCAGTCGCGGAATTGGCCAAGGCCGGTTTTGATCCTGTTTTTGGCGCGCGGCCCCTGCGTCGGGTGATTCAGGAAAAGGTGGAAGACGGCCTGACTAATTTACTTTTAGCAAAACAAGTCGGCCGACGAGATAAAATTATTCTTGAAGCCGGCGGAAATTTTAAAGTTGAGAAGGCAAGGGAACTATAAATTGTTACATGGTTACATTGTTAAATGGTTAAATTGCCGGGTTATTTTTGACAATGTAACAGTGTAACCATTTAGCCATGTATTTTGTTGCTTTTTCCATCACATTTATTTTAGCGGTCATTTTAACCTACCTCATCCGGTGGGTTGCTTTAAAATATAAAATCGTCGACGAACCGACTGAGCCAAGAAAAATTCATAAAAAGCCAATGCCGCTTTTAGGCGGGTTGGCGATTTTTTTATCTTTTTTCGGAATTTTGGCTTATTATATTTTTTTTACAGACAAAGTTTTGGGGGTGGAAATTTTTGCGAAAAATTTAGTTGGGGTCTTTTTGGGCGGCGCGCTTTTAATGATCGGCGGGTTTTTGGATGATAAATATAAATTAAAACCGAAGTACCAAATTATCTGGCCAGTCCTCGCCACGGTGGTCGTGATCGCAAGCGGCGTGGGCATCAGCCAGATTACTAATCCTCTCGGCGGATTGCTGCATCTTGATTCTTGGCAGAAAATTATTTTTTGGTGGAATGGGATTCCATATAAAATTACGATCCTCGCCGATCTTTTCACTTTTGTCTGGTTGATGGGCATGATGTACACGACAAAATTTTTGGACGGTTTGGATGGTTTGGTTTCCGGCGTTTCAACTATTGGTGCAATAATAATTTTTTTCGTCAGTTTAATGGCCGAAGTCGCCCAGCCGGGCACGGCGATGCTCGCGATAATTTTTGCCGGGGCTTGCGCCGGATTTTTGGTCTGGAATTTTAATCCGGCGAAGATTTTTTTGGGCGAGGGTGGAAGTTTATTCACCGGATTTATTTTGGGTGTCTTGTCCATCATTGCCGGCGGTAAAATCGCCACTACTTTACTCATTATGGGTTTGCCGATTTTAGACGCCGCGATTGTCATTTTACAGCGGTTTTTCTCTCGGCCCAAAAGTTTGATTCTGGCCGATCAAAAACATTTACATTTTCGTCTGCTTGACGCCGGTATGACCCAGCGCCAAGCCGTGCTTTCGCTTTATTTTTTCACTCTGGCTTTTGGCATTTCAACTTTATTTTTAAAGTCGGGTGGTAAGGTCTTTGCTCTCGTGACTTTGGCGGTTTTGGGTGTGCTTTGGACGGTAGTTTTGATAAAAGGCCGTCGCAATGAGCAGAAGATGGAATAAATAGCTTTCCCCTCTTAAGATAAGAGGGGATTAAGGGGAGTTATGAACGGTTGTTTAAAAAATTTACGGCTCATAACCCCACCCAACCTCCCCTTACCTTAAGGGGAGGGGTAATTTTTCTCTAAAATTAGCTAAAATATCACTAAGAATCTGCCAAAATCTCTTGACAGATTCTTATTTTTATGGTATTATAAAACGTTGACAATGAAATAGGTCGGTTTGAGAGAGACCCCAGCCAAAATTTTGCTTCGCAAAACTTAGGCGGGGGAAACCACCCTAAATTATTTATACAAATAATTTAATTTCGGGCGGACTCTCTCCGCCCGTTTTTGGTTTATTTGCCCCTCACCTTAGTCCTCTCCCCAGCGGGGAGAGGGTTGGGGTGAGGGGGATGAAAATTCCCCCGAAAGATTTCCCCAAACCGCACGGTGCGGAAAGGGGACGAGGATGTGTTAGATTTGCTCCGCGAGGCGGAGCAAAAGAAGGGAAGGAAAGAGATGAAGAAGATGTTGAGCGTGGTCTCGGTGTTCGTGGTTGGGTTCATGTTCATGATCGGCTGCTGCGTCGACGAAGGTGTCCACGCCGAAGCACTGGAAGACCTTCCGGCCTTTGACGGCCAGCTGCCCATCCTCGGATTCAGGATCACGAACGAGACCTGTGACACGGTGTACGTCAGGTACATCATCACCGAGCTCCGTCGGTTGGACGACGATTCGGCGGTTTCCCTTTGCGACGTGTTCGACTGCTCGACCCTCGCGGCATATCAGGATGGATATCAAGGTTCCGTGGGGGCACCATCCGGTGGCGGAAGTTGTCTTCTCGAAATCCCCGTCAATTGGGATTTGGGGGTTGACCATCCGCCATTCGCCAGAATCTCGGCCGGAGATTCAATCAAGTTCGTGTACACGGCGATGATTCGATCCGATGCCCCGCCCGGTCGCTACCAGTACGCCCTCACGGGATACTGGGTCGATGAGTTCGATATCGTGATGAGTTGTGACCCCGGGGATCAGCCCCTCCCGACTCTTCCGGGGGTTCCAATCGTGGGTCCCGTTCTCATCGTCTTGTAGAATTCCTTCCAAAAACACGCCGGCTTCCAAAAGTACGCCGGAAATCGTCCGAAGTTCTTTCCATCTAAAGATGGTCTTCGGACGGTGGCTACAAAATTTCCCTAAATCACCGCAAGGTGGCAGCAAGGAAGTTTAGCAGTTTAGTTAGCGCGGAACCCCACCATGAGTTCCGCCTTCTTTCGAGGGCATCTGTTATTCTTCGAGCGAACGAAGTGAGTCGAGAAGTTCTCGACTTCGCTAACGCTCCGCTCGAACAGTAAATAGGTGAGCTCGAAGAGAGGAAGTTTCTCGGCCGCGATGTTTCGCGTGTCCGGGGCAAAGTTCTTTACATGCCCACGAGGTGGGCGCAACAACAAGGAAGAGGGAGAGAAGAGATGACGAAGAAGATGATGGCTCTGTTCGTGGCTCTGTTCGTGTTCGCATCCGCCTGCAGCCACACCTACGTCGACCTCGGACCGTGCAGGACCAACGCGGACTGCGCCGACGGCAACGTCTGCACGATCGATGTCTGCGACGTCGACCACGCCTGTATCCAGATCCAGTCCGACAGCCCCGCCTGTGACCCGGAGCCGGAATGCGTTCCGGTCATCGAGGTCTGCAACGGCGCGGACGACGACTGCGACGGGGAGACGGACGAAGGATGCGAAGAGATCTGTAACGGGCTCGACGACGACGGCGATAACGCCGTGGACGAGGGATGCCCCTGCGAGAACGGCGATACCCCGTACCGTGGATGTGGTTACGGTCCTCCGCCCGCAAACTATTGCGCGCTCGGGACGCAGTACTGCAATCCCGACGGAGTGATCACTGAGTGCATTGGAGCCTTCGAACCCGGCGCCGAATCGTGCGATTTCCCGGTGCCCGTCGACACAGACTGCGACGGACTCTTTACCTACGAAGATCCGGACTGCGAGTCCGCGTGCCGGACCGATACGGATTGCGCTCACTTCGACGGCGAGTGCCTCGTCTTCCGCTGCTTGGCAAATTCGTGTTTTGCTTACGAGCGGGATGACGACGGCGACGGTCGGTCGCTCTGTGGTGGTTTGCCGGAGGGCGAGCATTACGACTGCGACGACCACAATCCGGCCATCCATCCTGGTGCCACCGAGATCTGCGACGAGATGGACAACGACTGCGACGGAGAGACGGACGAGGGTGTCACCGAGACCCGCTACCGTGATGAAGACGGTGATGGCTACGGTGATCCCGAACTGTCGGCGATCGTTTGCCACGACGACCCCCCCGTTGAAGGAGTGCTAGTGGCCGGAGATTGCGACGATCGCAACCCGACCGTTCATCCGGACGCCACTGAGATCTGCGACAGCGGAATCGATAACGACTGCGACGGCAATACGGACGAGGGGTTGCTTATCATGTACTACCTGGACGCGGACGGCGACGGATATGGTGATCCGGGTTGGCTCGTGGGCTACACCTGTTATGATAGTGCTCTCTCCAACTGGGCTCCGAACCGAGGTGACTGCGACGACTCCGATCCAACGGTTCATCCCGGCGCTGGCTGTCCGCCCTGTGAGGTCACCTACTACCAAGACTGGGATGGCGACGGCTACGGAAACCGCGTGAGTGGTCGGGCGTTCTCCTGTGATGACAACTCGGTCGTGGGCTACATTACCACGATCGGCGACTGCGACGACAGATTCTCGTCTGCCCACGCTGGTGCGTCCGAGATCTGCGACGGCTACGTCGACGAAGACTGCGACACCGTGGTCGACGAGGACTGCCCGTAGTTCCTTCCAAAACACGCCGGCTTCCAAAAGTACGCCGGAAATCGTCCGAAGTTCTTTCCATCTAAGATGGTCTTCGGACGGTGGCTGCGAAAATCCCCCTAAATCCCCGCAAGGTGACAGCAAGGAAGTTTAGCAGTTTAGTTAGAGCGGAACCCCACCATGAGTTCCGCCTTCTTTCGAGGGTATCGCCCTTTAGGGCGAGACAGTCTCTGGCTAAAGCCAGGACTCCAAGAGGTGGTGAGCTCGAAGAGAGGAAAGTATCTTCGCTGGCAGGGTGTTGGCGAAGATAAGGATAAGGATCTTTACAATCAAGGAAGGGAAAGAAATGAACACGGAGACGGAGACCTGGAAGAAGTTGACGCTCTGGATAGTAGCCGCGATTATCGTTTTCGTCGTCGTTTGCAGTGTGGTCGGCCTCGCCGAGGTCTAACGCCTGGCTCGGACTGCCACCGCTGACCAACATGGTCAACACTATCGGCCGCGCCCGAACGAGTCACCTGCGAAGTGGTGAGCCAAGAGGAAGCAGATCCTCCAGGTTTCGGCCTAGACAAACCGAACCGGGGAGCGAGTGACTAAACATCGCTTGTTCCCCACCTTTTTCGAGGGCATCGCAAAAGTGGTGCCCTCGAAAGATGTTAAAGCCCTGAGGCGAGCAAATAGTTCCCGTTCAGCAAACAAATCTCTCTCTGTTTGTCTGGACATCCGGGAATTGTTTGCTCACCTCGGTTTTTGTTTATGCAGAAACCCCATTAGAAGTTTAAGTAAATTTATCTGCCCAGCGGAGCAATGAATGTTTTTATTATTTAGTTTGTTAAGTTAATCTATTAACCTTTACTTCTAACGGGGTTATTTGTTTATAAATAAATTTTCTGCTCCGCCAGAGGCGGATTGAAAATTTAGACAAACAAATAAAAAAACCGCCACACGAGGGTGCGGCGGGTGATGTTGGGTGAAGATGATCCGCGATCGCGATCAGGCGGGTCTAGTATCAGAGGCGTTCGGCCTGGCGGTTGTAGCGCCGGCCGCGGCCGATGCCGATCAACGAGGGCAGGCGGTCGTGGGGGGCGTCGTTCACGTTGAAGCGGCCCTGCGTCCGGAGCACGTTCTTTACACGCTCCACGGCCTGGCGTTCGAGCTCGCTGCCGTGGCGCCTGATCCCCCGGAGGAGATTCCTCCAGAAGTCGTTGTCCACGGGCTCGCGCCTGGTGTCCGTTCCCACTCTCTGTTTTGCCATTCCTTCCTCCCTTGTCCCATTCTCCTTTGGGACGGTTTGACCTTGCGGTTCTCGACTAACCGCGCTATAATAAACACAATAAAGGATTAAAAATTCTTTGTCAAGATTTTAAATGTTATGAGTAAATTTTATACAGTTATCTTCTTGATTATTTTAACTACTGCGGCATTTTTGCGGATTGGGGATTATGCCAATAATCACGGAAGTGTTGTAGTCGGCGATGTAAAAGTAAAAGTTGAAGTGGCTCGCGAACTGGCCGAACTGGCCAAGGGTTTGGGCGGCCGGGAAAAATTGGACGAAAATCACGGCATGCTTTTTGTTTTCGAAACGCCGGGCGAGCCAGCTTTTTGGATGAAAGACATGAAATTTCCCATTGATATAATTTGGATTATGGGGGATGAAGTAGTAGACATCGCGCCGAATTTACCGGTCGTGGCCGCGGAATTTTTGTCAACTTACACGCCAAAAGATCCGGCTAATTACGTCTTGGAAGTTAACGCCGGATTTGTCGAGGAGCATGGAATAAAAGTGGGGGACACGGTTGATATTAGAATTTAGAAAGCAGAAAATAGAATTTTAAATTTAAAAATATGCGTGAAGGTGAAGGAGCAATAGAGGGGGGAGAAGGACAAGTTGAAGTGAGGGATTTTGCAAAAACTAAAGAGGAAATAGTTGGCTTTCTTCAGCACCAACTACGCCGCGCAGAAAATTTCGGAGTATTTGATGAGCAAAGTAGAGAAATAAAACAGCAAAGAGTTGATTATCTCGGAGGAATTATTAATTCTTTAGAGAACGATCGTTTTTCGCTAGCCCGAGAATATTTTGCGGGATTAATGGAAGAGAAAGAACAAATAGCGGCGCAAATGGCGGGAGATTTGCAAAAAGCCATAGTAGCCGCAAAACCAAAGGTGGATAAATTAAATCAAGAAAGCGCGCGACTGCTTGGAGAATTGGAAAGGGCAAAACAAGAGGGAAATTTTGAAAGAGCTAAGGGCATTCTTAAAGAAATTGGTAATGTAGATGATGCTATCGGAGGAGTAGTAGTGGATCAGGAAGAAAAAAGACAGAATTTGAGAAGGGCCCAAGATGATCCGGATTTAGATAAATTCACAAAATTTGTTGCGGCGATTGACGCGGAGCTGGAGAAAGGTATTAGAAAGATTTAGGGGTTGACAGATTTTTTATTTAGTGGTTAAATTGTAGAATAATTTTTTAATATTCAAAGGAAGATTATGATTGCAGTAATTAAAACAGGCGGGAAACAATACAAAGTAAAAGAGGGTGAAATTTTAAAGATTGAAAAAGTCGCCGGAGCGGCCGGTGACAAACTTGATTTTGAAGTTTTGCTTTTAGCCGACGAAGAAGGAAAAGATGTAAAAGTCGGAAAACCGACAGTGGCCGGGGCGAAAGTCGCGGCGGAGATTTTGGAGCAGGGCCGGGCGAAAAAAATTAATGTTATTAAATACAAACCGAAAGTTCGCTATCGCCGAAAAGCAGGGCACAGACAGATGTATACCAAGGTGAAAATTGTGAGCGTGAAGTAAATGGTAATTGGTAACTAGTAATTAAAATCCGCCTCATCGGCGGATTTTTTATTTTTGCTAATTGTGTACCAGTGGCTCATTACTAATTACTCGTTACTCTCAAATTTCTTTTCTCCCTTTCAGGGCGTCGGAAACAGTCACTTCGTCGGCGTATTCGAGGTCAGATCCCATGGGCAGGCCGCGGGCGAGGCGAGTGATTTTGATTTGTTTATTAAATGACTTTATAAGTTTCATGAGATATAACATGGTCGTTTCGCCTTCAAGATCGGGATTTAGCGCCAAAATAATTTCTTTGATTGCGCCGTTTTCCGCCAGAGGCGGATTCGCCCCGGGCGAAGATTTTTTAATTCTCGCGACAAGTTCTTTTATTTTTAATTGATCTGGCGTGACGCCGTGGAGCGGATCGAGAACGCCGCCCAGGACGTGGTAAGTTCCGTGAAAGTCGCCGGTATTTTCAATCACCGGTAAATCTTGATGTTCGGCCACGACGCAAATTGTTCCGTGGTCGCGTCGGGAGTCGCCACAAATTGAGCAGGGATTTTTTTCAGAAAAATTTTGACAGACCTGGCAGACGGCTATTTGATTTTTTAAGGTGCCCAACGCCGCGGCAAATTTTTCCACATCTATTTTTGGTTGTTTTAATAAATAAAAAACAAACCGAAGCGCGGTTTTTGGACCAACGCCCGGCAGATGGGAAAAAGAGTCAATTAAATTTTGAAGTGATGGAGGAAAATTGGACATTATTTCTATTGTTGTTCTTCCGCGTGGCGTTCCAGATTTTTAAAACTCACCCGATTTTCGTCAAAAAATAAATTGACGATGCCGGTCGGGCCGTTTCTGTGTTTGGCGATGTGGATTTCAGCGATGTTTTTTTCTTCAGGTGTTACTTCGCGGAAGTTCCTATCCATGGCTTTGCGGTAAATAAACAAAACCACGTCGGCATCCTGTTCGATTGAACCCGATTCGCGGAGATCCGCGAGTTTCGGGATGGCTGGGGAGCGCGCTTCGACGGCGCGCGATAATTGAGACAAGGCAAGCACGGGGATATTTAATTCTCTGGCGATTCCTTTTAGTGAACGCGTGATTTCCGCGACTTCCTGGACGCGATTGTCGGTTTTTTGGGAGCGGGATTCCATCAATTGTAAATAATCAATAATCAGAAGACCCAAGCCGTGTTCAATTTGAAGCCGGCGGGCTTTGGTTCGGATTTCCATAATATTTGAAGTCGCCGAATCATCGATAAAAATCGGCGCTTCAGAGAGAACTCCCATGGCGTGGCCGATTCTTGGAAAATCATCATCTTCGTCGCGGTCGGAGAGTTTTCCCGTCCTCATTTTCCAGAGGTCAACTCCGGCTTCGGAGCAAAGCAAGCGGTCAACAAGTTGTTCTTTAGACATTTCTAAACTGAAGATGCCAACCGGAATTTTTGCCTTGACGGCGACATTTCGCGCGATATCCAAAGCCAGCGAAGTTTTTCCGACAGAAGGGCGGGCGGCCAAAACGACGAGATCTGATTTTTGGAGGCCGGCTAAGATGTTATCCAAATCACGGAAACCGGTCGTGAGGCCGCGGAGTTTTCCTTTTTCGCGATGTAGTTCATCAATCCGGTCAAAGGCGTCGGTTAAGATATTTTTAATCGGAATGAAAATTTGTTTTAAATATTTTTGGGAAACGGAAAAAAGTTTTTGTTCGGCCTTATCAAGGACGACCTCAACGTCTTCTTCCTCATTGTAGCCGAGCGAGGTTATTTCTCCGGCGGCGGTTAAGAGCCGTCGCAGAGTGGCTTTTTTTTGGACAATGTTCGCGTAATGGACAACGTGCGAGGCAGTCGGAACGGAGTTCGCGAGCGTCATCAAATAACTTCGGCCGCCGATTTGTTCCAGTTTGCCATGCTCTTCCAATTTTGAAGTTAAACTCAAAATATCAATTGGCTCATGTCGGGCAAAAAGATCGAGAGTGGCTTCATAAATTATTCCGTGATTTTCTTTATAAAAATCTTCCGTCCGGACAATGTCGGCGACGCGGATAACGGAATCTTTATCAATTAAAAGCGCGCCCAAAAGAGATTGTTCGGCTTCAATGTTTTGCGGTGTGATTTTTTCGGTAACCATAGGCGGCGATTTAGGTTCTTAAATCTTAAACGATTTGCAGAAAAAAGGCAAGGTAGTTTGTTGACATATTATCCCCATCAATCTAGCATGGAAATTTATAAGTTATTATGCTATAATGTTCTAATGTTTAAATGTTAAAATGTTTAGAATTTTATGAACCCCGTTAGAAATTATGTGTTAACAAGTTTGTGGCGGGGGCAGTATTATAAACAATTTTATGGGAATTTTTAACGGGGTGAATAAACGTTTCTTTCACGCCACCGCTATGCTCGTGGGGATGATTGTCGGGGTGGGGATTTTTGGTGTTCCTTATGCCGTAGAAAAAGTTGGTTTTGCTCTGGGCGCAACTTATATTTTCGTTATTGGTTTACTGCTTCTCTTGGTGCATCTTCTCTATAGTGAAGTAATTTTGCGCACCGAAGGAAAACACCGTTTGGTTGGCTATGCGGCAATTTATCTTGGAGAAAAAGGAAAAATCGTCGCCGCCCTGGCCCAGATTTTATCTTTTTACGGTGCTCTGATCGCTTACATAATTATCGGCGGTCAATTTTTACATTTAGTTTTGGCACCGCTTCTGGGCGGAACAATTTTAATGTATCAGGTTGGATTTTTTGTTTTTATGTCGCTTTTAGTCGGTGCCGGACTGAAACTTGTGGCGCCGATTGAATTTGCCATGACGGCTTTACTTTTGGCGGTGGTGGGTGTTATTTTGGCTCTTGGCTTGCCTTACGTTTGGTATCCGAATCTTTACGTGATGAATTTGAAAGAAATATTTTTTCCGTACGGCGTGCTTCTTTTCGCCCTGGGCGGGGCGGCGGCTATTCCCGAAATGCGTGATCTTTTACGCGGCCAGGAAGCAAAGATGAAAAAAGCAGTGACTCTCGGTACAATCATTCCGCTTGTGATCACAATTCTTTTTTCTTTTATGGTTATCGGAGTGAGCGGCGAAAACACGACTGCCGAGGCGATTAGCGGTTTGGTCGGTCCCTTGGGTCAAAACATTGTTCTTCTCGGAGCGATTTTCGGATTTTTGGCCATTGCCACTTCCTTTCTTGTTTTGGGATTAAATCTTAAAGAAATTTTTAAGATCGATTATAAGATTAACGGATGGTTGTCATGGGTTCTCGCCTGCATCGTCCCATTTTTGGTTTTTCTTTTGTCGAGACCCGAGTTTATTTCCATCATTGCTTTTACCGGCGCGGTCCTCGGAGGGCTTGAAGGAATTTTGATTATTTTGATTTGGTTAAAAGCTAGAAAACATGGCAAGCGGACGCCAGAGTATCATTTAAATGTTTCCAAATGGGTGCTGAGTTTAATGGTTTTAATTTTTGTTTTGGGTATTGTTTATAAAATCATTTATCCTGAGATGTAAAAAATTATTTAGATAAAAAATACGGCCCGTCATTGGGTCGTATTTATTTTTTGGGGAAAGTTTAATTTTTCGCGAGACGCAGAACATTTTGTAGAAGTTCTGCCACGGTCATTGGTCCAACACCGCCAGGAACAGGGGTAATCCATCCGGCTTTTTCTGAAGTCGAATCGGGGTCCACGTCGCCGACAGTCGCGCCGTCTTCTAGGCGAGTTGTTCCCACATCAATCAAAATCGCACCGTCTTTTATTGCGTCGGCTGTGATAATTTTTGCTCGGCCAAGGGCGGAGATAACAATGTCGGCATCGGAAATTTCTGTGGTCAACGTTTCCGGGGCGATTATTTTTTTAACATCATTACCTGTTAAAATTTTCTCCAGCGGTTTTGCCAAAATTTCGCTATTCGCCAGGATAGTGATTTTTTTATTTTTTAATTCCACGCCGGTTGATTCAATCAATTTCAAAATTCCCGAGATGACCGGCGGAACAATTTTCGGCTCGCCAGAGAGAAGTTTTTTAATATTTTCCGGATGAAAACCATCGGCATCTTTTTTGGGATCAATTGCCGCGATGATTTTATTTTCGTCGTAGTTTTGGGGGAGGGGAAGCTGAACAATAATTCCGTGAATGTCCGGCCGGATGTTTAGCTCTTCTATTTTTGCGATGATTTTTTCTTCCGGTTCAGTGGCGAAAAATAAATATTTTTCAAAATGAATTCCAACTTCCGCCGCGGCTTTTTCTTTAAGTCCAACGTAAAGATGCGAGGCCGGATCAGCGCCAACTAAAATCACGGCCAAGCCGGGAACGATTCCCAATTCAGCAATTTCTTTTTTTATTTCCGCGCGGATTTTTTTAGCAAGCGCTTTGCCGTCGATGATTTGTGCTGACATTGATTTTTTCTCTTCAAAGTGTTAAGTTGTGATTAGAAGGAGGATAAGATGAAACGATTTACGTGGGTATCGTGGTGGCTGGAGCTATGGCTCGAAATCGCCTGGTTTCCCTTGTTGGTGGTCTTTCTGATCGTGGTGCCATTCCGTTCAATCCTCAACAAGACCGTTGTTGATGAGGCAGACCGGTTGGCCTTGCTCTTGTACTTTATCTTGCTCGGACTTCTCCTCGGCGCGGTTCTCTCCTTTTGGGCTGCAGTGAGGGAAGCCAGAAAACACCGCCTCGCAAGTTGAGCCAGAGGAAAGAAGGAGGACAAAATGGGATCCGGCAGATGGGAGAAATTCAACAAGGTGTCTAAAGTGCTGGATGGGATCATCGGGTTTTTGTTTGGTCCCGTGGCTCTTCTGTGCATGGCTGTCTACTTGGTTTTTTCCCGCCACCTTACAGACAACGTGAAAGTGTGGGAACTGGTTATTGTCATGGCGGGGATCACTCTTACTGCCATGGGTAATAAAAGGAGATGATCATAATTTTGTATCTCCCCTATAGCACCGAGAGTCCCGGATAGATCGGAAACTTCGTCACGAGTTCGCGAACACTTTCGCGGACTTCTTTTTTTATCTTTTCGTCGCTGATATTTTTTAGAATTTTTACAATCATTTCGCCAACCAATTTCATTTCTTCTTCTTTCATACCGCGAGTAGTCAAAGCCGGAGTGCCAAGACGAATACCCGAAGGATCGGTTGGCTTTCTCGTGTCGTACGGAATCATGTTTTTATTAACATAAATTTCCACTTCTCCAAGAGCGTCTTCTACTTGTTTTCCGCCGAGGCCAGTCTCGGTCAAATCAATCAAAATTAAATGATTATCCGTGCCACCAGAAACTAGTTTTAATCCGCCGGCGAGCAGTGTGTCCGCTAAAATTTTTGCATTTTTAACGATTTGTTTTTGGTATTCAATAAAGTCCGGCTGAAGCGCCTCAAAAAAAGCGACGGCTTTGGCGGCAATAATATGTTCAAACGGGCCGCCCTGCATTCCAGGAAAAACGGCCGAATCGATTTTTTTCGCCAGATTTTTTTTGTCGTTGGGCCGTAGGCGGTCGGCAATTTTTGATAGAATTAAACCACCGCGCGGACCGCGCAAAGTTTTATGAGTTGTGGTCGTAACAACATCACAAACTGGAATTGGATCAGGGTGAATTTTTGCCGCGACGAGTCCCGCGATGTGGGCAATGTCTGCCATCAAATACGCTCCGACTTCATCCGCGATTTTTCGGAAAGCGGCAAAATCAATTTCTCTCGGGTAAGCCGAGGCGCCGGTCAAAATCAGGCGCGGTTTTTCCGCCAGGGCGATTTTTCTAACTTCATCCATATCAATCCGGCCGGTATTTTTGTCCACACCATAAAAAACAACATTGTAAAATTTTCCGGAAAAATTTGCAGGCGAGCCATGAGAAAGATGTCCGCCGTGCGCGAGGTTCATCGCCAAAATTTTATCGCCGGGATTCAAAAGAGCTAAATAAGCTGCGGCGTTGGCCTGGCTGCCGGAATGCGGTTGGACATTGGCGTGTTCGGCGCCGAAGATTTTTTTCGCGCGGTCAATTGCCAGGTTTTCCGAGACGTCAATAAATTGATTCCCGCCATAATAGCGTTTGCCAGGATAACCTTCGGAATATTTGTTGGTGAGAGGCGTGCCCATTGCTTCCAAAACAGCACGGCTTACGATATTTTCCGAAGCAATCATTTCGAGGCCGTTTTGTTGCCGTTTAATTTCATTTTCAATTTCGTTTGCAATTTCTGGATCGGTTTTTGATAAAAATTTCATAGGTATATATAGATTGTCATGCCCGATCGCACAATGTCATTCCCGCGAAAGCGGGAATCCAGATTACTGGATCCCCGAGTCAAGGCCACCCGTGGCTTTTGAATTGAGGATGACAAAGAGATCGGTTATTGAATTATTTTATTATATAAATCGTCCCAATTGGGATTAACTTTCTCTATTAATTCAAGTTTCCATTTCCTGTTCCATTTTTTGATATATTTTTCTCTTTGAATAGCGCTTACAACATCGTAGGTTTCCTCGTAGTACACCAATTGGTGTACATTATATTTTTTAGTAAATCCGTCTACTAAATTATGTTTATGCTCGTAAACCCTGCGGATTAGATCATTTGTCACTCCAAGATAGAGCGTACCGTTTCGGTGGCTAGCCATTATATAAACATAATAAGTTTTCATAAAACTGGATTCCCGCTGGAGTTTATCCTCGCGAAAGCGGGGGCGGGAATGACAGATTGAAAGTGTTTTTATTTTATCATCACTATTGACAAAAAGCAAAAATTATTGGATAATTTTATATTCGCCATAAGCGGGCGGTAGAAGGAGGAGGGAGATGGGACAGAATGTAAGTACGGCGGTTTTTACCGGGATACTTTGTCTCGTGGCTGGTACCGCCATCATCGGCGGTTTTCTCTGGGAAAACTGGAAGATCAAGTGGCATGCGTGGGACGCGGGCGAACAGAGAGGGGTGTGGCTTGGCGCGATCGTCGCGCTGGTTGGGCTCTGTCTTGCAATCTTCGGTTGCGGCGGAAGCCAGCCCGAGCCGACTGATCCGGTTACGGTCGAAGTCGTTCGTCCGGAATCGGACTTTGAACCGACCATGTCTCTTTATCTTCAGTTGTCTCTCTTGCGTCGGGTCGTAATGGATTGTGAGACCGCGCAAGTGTCGGCTGAAGAAGGTCGGGAAATCGAAGCGGCCGCGCGGCAGGAGATGCAGCTTCTCCGCGACGAGTTTGACGCGTACGCTCACGGCGGTCAAGGCGGTCCGTACTGCGGGCCGGTCTGCCAGGAGATACAGAAGTTTCTCCTTGAAGGAGAGGGGGCGGAGATTCTTTCGTCTTGCGAGGAGTAGTTAGCGGCGGCCTCGTTTGTGGGCCGTGAGAAAGGGGAAAGAAGATGAAGAGAAGCGTTTTGATCGTTCTGGCCGTGATCTTCGTGGGATGCGCCGCGGCGCGTCCGCCGGTGGAATCGGTTGCGACGACCGAGTCCGACCAGTACTACTCCGGACCGATTTGCCCGGTGGGCTGCGTCGAGCGGTACGGGGTGACGAACCCCTACATCCTCGACACCGACATCGAGTATCTCCAGCTCATGATGTGGAGGTACTGGGGAGCGACCGAAGACGCGCTCGAAGCGGAAAACGATGAGGAAGCGCGAACGATTCTTGCGGGGGCGAATGCGGATACGTTGCGTCTGAGGCAGGAGTATACGGAGTGGTGGAATGACCATCCGCTCGAGCAGGATTGCTACTACTGCGGTCCGGTTTGCCAGGAGATGAACCTCCTGCTACTTCACTCGCCGGTGACCGACAGTCATCCGATCTGTCCGACTCCCGCGCCGTCGTCGACGGCGTGGCGACCAGATTCACTCTGCGTCGTCCAGTAGCGTGTAGGGCTTTTGCGGTTTAGTGTTGCGCGAGCGTCGCAGCATCTACCGCAGAAGCCCTTTTTTTATTTTCAAAAACCCGCCGGAGAGGCGGGTTCTATTTTCAATGTCATCCCCGACTTGATCGGGGATCCAGGTCCTATTTCTGGATTCCCGTTTTCACGGGAATGACAGAAGGGAGCGTTTTATAAATCTTTCACCATATAGGTTCCGTCGGGGTGATATCCGAGTTTTTTATAATATTCCCGGACGCCGATGCCGGAGATGACCGCCATTTTTTCGATCTTTAATTTTTGCGTGATTTTTTCCGCTTCGGCCATTAATTTTTTTCCCAGTCCAAGATGTTGCGTCGCGCCGGGAGAATTTTTATCAATCGGCACGAGATGTCCGTAGGTATGTAATTCACGAATCAGCGCCGCGTCTTTTAGTTCCGGCAAAATAGGTTCGGTTTTAAAATTAGGAACCCTAAGGCGCACAAAAGCGTAGAGGATTTTTTTATCTTGAGAATCAAAACTGATAAAATATTCTATGCCGCCGGACGCCCGATATTTTTTGATAAATAATTTTGGAGCAGAGTGTTTAAGATTTTTTTGGTGGCCAATTTCCCGGCAACGAATGCATTTACAAGCGAAGCCCCGTCGCGCCATTTGGGCGGCAACGACTTCGCGCAAATTGGAAACTTTATTTCCTGCCGCGATACTCGGGCTTGGGATGTCGCGGATCAAGCGGTTCACGCGAACATACGGCGGAAGTATTTTTTTAATATTGATAAGCAATTCCACGAGTTGTTTTTCTGAATACGGTTCGTATTTTCCTTTTTTCCACCATGCGTAAATTTCCGAACCGCGCGTCACAACGCAAGGATAAATTTTAATCATGTCCGGCTGGAAGTCGGGGTTCTCGAAAATTTCGCGAAACATTTTTAAATCTTTGGCCGGCGTGGATCCAGGCAAATTTGGCATCATGTGATAGCAAATTTTAAAGCCAGCATCTTTTAAAAGTTTTGTGGCGTGGATGGTTGCCAAAACATTGTGTCCGCGGCGATTTCGCTGTAAGATAGAATCATAAATGCTTTGCACACCTAGTTCCACGCGGGTAGCACCGAGTTTGCGCATTTTCGAGATTTCAACGGGGGTAATATAATCGGGCCGGGTCTCAAGAGTAATGCCAATTATTCTGTGCTTGGCGGTCTCGTTTGTTTTTTGCGCCGCGGCGAGTGAAGATGATTTTCTGCCGTTCGCGCCGTCGAAACATCTTTGGATAAACCATTTTTGGTAACGGTCGGGTAGAGCAGACCAGGTTCCGCCGATCACAATTAATTCCAGTTTGTCGGTCGGATGGCCGTTCATTTCCAAAACTTTGATTCGTCCGGCGACTTGTTTTTTTGGATCAAAATTAAAAGTAATGGCGCGCATCACGGCCGGTTCGTTGGACAAATAACTTTTCGGCATATTTTTTTCTGTCGGGCAGTAAGAGCATCGTCCGGGACAAGGATAGAATTTTGTTAAAACGGCGATTGGGGCGACGCCGGAAATTGTCCGCACTTCGCGTTTTTTCAAGAGTAGTTCTAGCCGTTCGTCGCGTTTAATTTTTTTCTGTTGTAAAAGTTTCTTGTAAATTCTAAAAATAGCGGAGGAGAGCGGCGGAGGCAATTTAAATTTACCCGCGGCCTGGCGTTTAATCTGCGCCAAGTCGCCGCGGCTTTGTGGCCGGGATTTGATTATTTTTCTGGCGATGGTTTCTAAATTATTCATTTGATGATTACGTCATTGCGAGCGAAGCGAATCAATCTCATCAATGGGATTGCCGCGTCGTTCGTTACGCTCACTCCTCGCAATGACAAAATATAATGAAAGAAAAAGTCGCAAAAAAAATATTAGGTGAAGTTAAAAATAATTACGCAGTAATCGCGCCGCATTTTTCGGTGACGAGGCAAAGATTTTGGAATGAGATGCGCGACTTTGCCGAAAGTATAGGGCCAGGCGACCGCGTGCTTGATTTGGGTTGCGGCAATGGAAGATTATATGATGCCCTGAAAGATAAGTCAATTCATTACACTGGTGTTGATAATTCTCCGGAACTTTTGGATTTTGCTAAAAAGCGGTGGGGAGAAAATGAATCGCGTAAATTTTTACTGGGCGACGCGACAAATTTGGACTGGTGGAAGGGAGAAAAATATAACGTAGTTTTTTTGATTGCTACTTTGCACCATATTCCTTCGGAAAATTTGCGCAAAAAAGTTTTGGAAAATGTTGACAGGGTTCTTTCGCCAAACGGATTTTTGATTATGACTAACTGGGCGCTCTTCCGGAAAAAATATTTGATGTTTTTGGCGAAAAATATTATTTTAAAATTGTTTGGTCAAAGTGATTTGGATTTTGGTGACGCTATGATTCCTTGGAAAAGTAATGAAGGGGGCGGGGTTCTTGCAAAAAGATATGTTCATGCTTTTACTTTACGGGAATTGAAGCGTCTCGTCAAAGGAGCGGGGTTTGAGGTTTTGGAAAATTTTTATATAAGGAAGGGGAAAAAGGAACATTTCTGGAGTGGTTGGAATATTGTCACAATTGCGAAAAAGTGATAGAATAAAAAATCAAAATAATATTGTCATCCCCGACCCGATCGGGGATCCAGTTCCTATTCCTGGATTCCCGCTTTCGCGGGAATGACAGTCCGTGAGAGATGAATTTAAAAGATTCCAAAAAAATATACATGATTGGCATTAAGGGCGTGGGTATGACTGCCATTGCCCAAGTTTTGAAATTGCGCGGAGCGGAAGTTACGGGCTCTGATACGCATGAGAAGTTTTTTACTGATGAAGTTTTGGCAAAAAGTGGAATAAAATTTTACGAAGGTTTTGACGCAGAGAATTTGGAAAAAGAAAAACCGGATTTGATAATTTATTCCACGGCTTATACCGACGATAACGCGGAATTGGCGGCGGCGCGTCAAAGTGGTTTGCCAATTTTAAGTTACCCCGAAGCGCTTGGGCAAATTTTAAAAGAAGGTTTTGGCATCGCGGTTTGCGGCACGCATGGAAAGACGACGACGACCGCGATGTTGGGATTTGTTTTGCAAGAACTGGGGAGCGATCCGACCGTGATTGTCGGGTCTGCAGTGCCGCAACTTGGCGGGAATGCCCGGGCGGGAAATGGAGAATATGTTGTCGTTGAAGCCGATGAATATCAAAATAAATTTTTATATTTTGATCCACGTGCCGTTATTTTGACGAGCGCGGAATATGACCACCCGGATTTTTTTAAAACTCCGGAAGAGTATAATGATGCTTTCAGAAAATTTGTGGCAAAAATTCCCGCCTCTTCGGCGGACAAGCCGGCAGATGGATTTTTGGTGGCGTGCGTTGATGATAAAAATGTTTTGGAAATTGCGAAGGCGGCGAAGTGTAAAATTATTTCATATGGATTAGCGGGCGGCGACTGGCAGGCGAAAAATAATATTCAGAAAAATGGCGGAATGGAATTTGAAGTTTTGGAAAAGGGCGAGTCGCGGGGGAAATTTTTCATTCAGTTGGTGGGCGAACATAATGTGGTAAATGCCTTGGCGGTGATTGCCACGGCGGCGGAATTAGGATATGGCCCTTCGACAAGCTCAGGGAATAAATTACGCGAGGCGTTGGAAAAATTTTCCGGCGCGGTTCGGCGGTTTGAAATAAAAGGTGAGGCGGGTGGAGTTTTGGTGATAGATGATTATGGCCATCATCCAACGGAAATCAGAGTGACTCTAGGGGCGGCGCGGCAAAAATATCCGGACCGGAGAATTTGGTGCGTTTTTCATCCACATACTTTCACAAGGACAAAAGTTCTGCTTTCGGATTTTGCGAAATCTTTTGGTGCAGTAGATAAAACAATAGTCATTGATATTTATGGCTCGGCGAGGGAAGTTACGGGCGGAGTGAGTTCTAATGATCTCGTGGAATTAATAAAAAAAGAGGGCAGTGACGCACTCTATATCCCGACGATTAAGGAAGCGGCGGAGTTTTTAGCGCAAGAAGTCAAAAGCGGAGATGCGGTAATTACGATGGGCGCGGGCGATGTTTGGAGAGTGGGGGAAATGTTGCTGCAGTCATTGCGAGCCCGAACGAAGTGAGGGCGCGGCAATTCCATTATTGATGAGATTGCTTCGTCGCTATGCTCCTCGCAATGACATAGATTAGTATAACGGCGTTTTGCCGCGGTGCGGCGAGTCTTGGACGTAAGTTGGTAGGCAAATTCCGGAAATTGATTTGCGCAATCGGCGCATTATTTTTTTACCTTTTTTTATTGGCACCCAGAATTTTCTGGTGCCGCGCGCCGGATCGCACTGATGTAAATAATATGGTTTAATGCCGAGCTCCACAAGGCCGTAAAATAATTTTTTCAAAGTTTCAAAATTGTCGTTTACGCCATGAAGCAAAACTGATTGGGAGAGAAGGGGAATGCCGGCGGTCGCGAGTGTCGCGACGGCTTTTTTAAATTGCGGCGAGATTTCTTTCGGATGATTAATATGGATAACAATCCAAAGCGGCGTGGCGCGGCGAAGCGTGTCGACCAATTTTTTGTTGACGCGCGACGGCAGAGTAACCGGAATCCGGGTGTGGACACGTAAAAGTTTAATATGTGGGATGGCAGTCAGATTTTTCAAGATGTTCGATAAAGTTTTTGGGGATAAAAATAATGGATCGCCGCCGGACAAAATTACTTCGCGGATTTTTTTATCTTTTTTAATATAATTAATCGCGGCAGCCATTTCATCTTTGCTAAGTTCGCCATTTTTGCCGTCTACTAAATTTTTTCTAAAACAAAAATCGCAACGCGTTGGGCAGGCGTAGGTTGGACAAAAAATCACCCGGTCAGGATATTTTTTAATAATTCCCTTAACGGGCGAATATTTTTTCTCGGCCAGCGGATCGTCGGATTCTAATTTTTTATGATTCATAATATTTAAAGTTTATAGAAGATTGTTGCTAAAGACAAGTTTTAAAAATCCCTCTCTAACTCTCCCTTTCAAAAAGGGAGAGGACAAAAACAAGATCTCCCCCCTTGAGAAAGGGGGATTAAGGGGGATTTTTTGTATTGACAAAATTGTCTAAAGTATAATACTATAAAGTGTTGGCAAATGCTTGTCGGTCGCATGGTGCGCTGGCGGGTAAGAGCCACAGAGCCCTCACGGAGGGCAGTCCTCCTTCGCGTAAAGCTATGGAGGACAAGGGAGTTTGTCATGGCGAAAGTCGTCACGGGCGAACAGTACGTGGGAATCGACGGAAAGCTACACGACATCAAGCGGCAGTTGCGTTTAAGGGGCGGCTATCCACACGACCCCGAGCACCTCAATCGGGCGCTCCAGGCGATCGTGGAGGGTCGGTTCGAGGCCGTAAGCGATGAGAGTACCGCGAGCATGGATGATTTGCTTCAAGGCCGACTCGTTATTGCCGATTTCGTTTCCAGAATTTTTGAGGGGTGGAAGATTCTGGAACATACCAAGCAGACCCTGGAGGCAATCAACGATCTGGAGGTTGTTTGTTTTCTCGAAAACGAGAAATCTGTCCATGCAGTAAGCGGCGAGGAGATGAAGAGACGGGCCGTTATCATCGGAGCCACTCTCGGTTTTCTTGATGCCGTCTTTTCCTTGGAGCGTCAGGCGGGAATTCCCGAGGAGAGGAAGCAACTTTACATCGTCTTTCCGGGAACGGTCCTCGTCAACCCCGATAATAGTGAAAGGATTGTTGCCTGTCTTAGGCCGATGAACGGCCGTTTGATTTTCGTTTGGCGTCAGCTCAGCGTCGCGTGGTGGGAGCACGATCGGCTTGCGCGCGTCAAGGTCGCCGCCTAGAGCGGCAAGGAGTGAAGCACGCCCGCATTGGTCAATTCCGGTTCGTCGGAGTTCGGCTGGTGCGGGTTCTTTTTATTTTAGATTTTTCTCCCCTTAAGGTAAGGGGAGATTAAGAGGGGTTATGAGCGGTGAAATTTAGATTTTCGATTCATAACGCCCCCAGCCCCTCTTATCTTAAGAGGGGTGGTTGAGACTGTTTGTCTTTGTTGTTTTTTTCTGCTAAACTTGATGATGTTATGATAGATAAATTACGAGCAAAAATAGGCGAGGGAGTTTTGGAAAATGAGGCGCTCTCCGATCACTGCACTTTTAAAATCGGTGGGCCGGCGAAATATTTTTTTATTGCTAAAAGCGCGGAGGAAGTTAGACGCGCCGTGGAAGCGGCGGGCGACTTGGGATTGAATTTATTTATTTTCAGCGGCGGGAGCAATGTTTTATTTTCCGATAATGGTTTCGATGGTTTAGTGATAAAAGTTAATAGCTCAGAGTTAGTGGTTTATGCCACTAATTGCAGGATTGTGGCAGATGCCGGAGTATTGCTATCCAGGGTAGTGGCGGCCGCGGCGGAAAATGGTTTTACCGGTCTTGAGTGGGCGGCGGGAATTCCAGGAACAATCGGCGGAGCGGTGCGGGGAAACGCCGGAGCGTATGGAAAAGCGACGGGGAGTGCAGTGGAAGAAGTTGAAGCGATAGAAGTTAAAAGTGAAAAGTTAAAAGTGAAAAGTTATAGTAAAGAAGATTGCAAGTTTGGCTATCGGGAAAGTATTTTTAAAAAAGAAGGCGGAATTATTTTGAAAGTGATTTTGAAACTGACGCCGGGCGACAAAAATAAAATTAAAGAAGAGATGGATAAAATTTTCGCGGCGCGGGACGGAAAAATTCCGGCTGATCCTTCGGCCGGGTCATTTATGAAAAACGTGGAAGTGACGGAGGAAATTGTAAAAACCATAAAAGAACACACGCACGAAGACGTGCCGGCCGATTATATTCAAAAAGGAAAAATTCCAGCGGCGTGGCTTATTACTCAATGTGATTTGAAAGGAAAACAAATCGGCGGAGCAAAAATTTCCGAAAAGCACGCGAATTTTATTGTGAACGCAGGCGGGGCGACGGCCAGCGATGTCATTGCTCTCGCGAGTTTAGTAAAAATGAAAGTCCGCGATGAAGCCGGGGTGCAGTTGGAAGAAGAGGTGGAATACGTGGGGTTTTGATTGGAGTAACTGGCAATTGGTAATTAGTAAATTGAAAATTAGCCAAATAGTGTTATAATGCTTTAATATAAATTTATTGCTATTTTATGAAAATTACTTTAAAATGGACAAACTTAGAACCGATTGAAAGTATTGAGGTTTTTGTTGATGAAAAAATCGGTGGCCTGGTAAAATTTATTCCGACCTACGATGCCGACGGCGTGGCCGAGGCCTGGGTTGAAGTCGCGCGAACGACAAAACATCATAAAACCGGGGAAATGGTTTATCTTGCCGAGGCAGACCTTCGTTTGCCGGGAAAAGTTTTGCGAGCGGAAGAAACGCACAAGGATTTGCGCCAAGCGATTGTTTTAGTGAAAAAGGAATTGGAACGGCAGATAAAATCTTATAAGGGCGCCAAGGACGCGAAAGTGAAAAGGGGAGGACGATTGGCAAAAAGAATGACGGTCGTGGCAAAAGGCGTGCGGCCAGGGGATGAAGAAATTAAAGGTAAACGAGAACGGGAAGAAGGAATATAATTTATAATTCATAATTTTAATTTTTTAAAGAGATGGTACCAAGTAAAGTTTTTTTCACAAAAGGTGTTGGCCGGCATAAAGAAATGTTGCAGTCATTTGAGGCGGCGCTGCGCGATGCGGGAATAGAAAAATTTAATATTGTTTGTGTCTCAAGTATTTTTCCGCCGGGTTGTAAAATGATTAATAAAACTCAAGGACTTACGGAGCTAAAAGCGGGAGAAGTGGTTTTTTGTGTGATGGCAAGAAACGCCACGAACGAACCGAACCGGCTCATCGCTTCTTCAATCGGTTTAGCCCTACCATCGGATCCGACTCACTATGGTTATCTTTCCGAGCACCATCCTTTTGGCGAGACAGATCAGAGAGCCGGGGAATACGCCGAAGATTTAGCGGCATCAATGCTTGCTTCAACGCTCGGCGTGGAATTTGATTGCAACCAGGCCTGGGATGAACGCGAACAAATTTATAAAGTCAGCGGGAAGATAGTTAAAACAACGAATATTACCCAGTCAGCCGTGGCGGATAAAAATGGTTTATGGACGACGGTTATTTCCGCGGCGGTGTTTGTGCCTTAATATTTTTTTATGTCATTACTTCAAAAGATATTTGGTGATCCAAATAAAAAAGTAATTAAAAAAATAGAGCCGATTGTTCGGCAAATAAACGAACTCGAAACTAAATTCGAGTCGTTTTCTAATGAACAATTGAGGGAAATGACTGCAAAGTTCCGTGAGAGGATTGGCGTGGGTTCCACTGTTGACGACCAGTCCCGCGGAAAGACGCAGATCGAAACGCGGAAAAACGCGGAAAGTTTGGATGATATTTTACCTGAAGTTTTTGCCGTAGTCCGGGAGACAGCCAAACGCGTTTTAGGACAAAGACATTTTGACGCGCAACTTATCGGCGGCGTGGTTTTACATCGCGGTCAGATTGCGGAAATGAAAACTGGTGAAGGTAAAACTTTGACAGCGACCTTAGCCGTATATTTGAACGCGCTCACGGGCGGCGGAGTTCATGTCGTTACAGTGAATGATTATTTAGCAAAAAGAGACGCGGTTTGGATGGGGAAAATTTATCATGCTCTGGGAATGTCTGTCAGCTGCATTCAACATGACGCGGCGTTTTTATATGATCCGGATTATAAGAATGATGCCGTGCCGGAAGACGGCAGCCAGGCCGCTAGTTTTAAAGTTGTTCAAGAATTTTTGCGTCCGGTCCAAAGAAAAGAGGCCTACGCCGCGGATATTCTTTATGGCACAAATAACGAATTTGGTTTTGATTATTTGCGCGACAACATGGTGACGAGTTTGGAAAACATGGTTCAGAGAGAATTGAATTATGCGATCATTGATGAAGTTGACAGTATTTTGATTGATGAAGCCCGAACGCCTTTGATTATTTCCGCGCCAGCCGAAGAGTCGGGAGAACTTTACGCTAAATTTGCCGATCTGGTGCGGCGTCTCAAAGAAAATGAGGACTATAATATTGATGAAAAAATGCGAGCGGCGACTTTGACCGAAGCGGGTATCGCCAAAATGGAAAAATGGCTCGGGGTGGAAAATATTTATACTGCCGGCGGCATTACCATGGTTCATCACATTGAGCAGGCCTTGCGCGCCGAGACATTATTTAAACGCGATCGAGATTATGTCGTGCGCGAAGGTGAAGTTATAATTGTTGACGAATTTACCGGACGGCTCATGATCGGCCGCCGTTACAGCGAAGGATTGCATCAGGCGATTGAAGCCAAAGAAGGCGTGCGCGTTCGCGAGGAATCAAAGACCTTGGCAACGGTGACTTTTCAAAATTTATTCCGGCTTTATAAAAAACTCGCCGGCATGACCGGTACCGCGCTCACCGAGTCGGAGGAATTTTCTAAAATTTATAATTTGGAAGTTATTTCCATTCCGACAAATAAACAAATGGTTCGCGCCGATTTGGCCGACAGAATTTACCGGACGGAAAATGGAAAATTTACGGCCGTAGTTCGGGAAATAAAAGAGTGCCACGAAAAAGGCCAGCCGGTTTTGGTTGGTACAATTTCTATTGAGAAAAATGAAATTTTAAGTCAAATGTTGGAGCGCGAAGGCGTGCCGCATCAGGTCTTAAATGCCAAGCATCATGAAAAAGAAGCGGAAATTATTGCCCAGGCCGGGCGACTCGGAGCAGTGACGGTGGCGACTAATATGGCTGGCCGCGGTGTTGATATTATTTTAGGCGGCAATCCGGCCAATCCGGAAGAAGCGAAAAAAGTTCGCGAATCGGGCGGCTTGCATATCTTGGGCACCGAGCGGCACGAAGCAAGGCGGATTGATAATCAGTTGCGCGGTCGCGCCGGACGGCAAGGCGATCCTGGTTCGTCGCAATTTTATCTTTCAATTGAAGATGATTTGATGAGAATTTTTGCCGGTGATCGACTGAAAAATTTGATGACAAGATTTAACATTCCGGAAGATACGCCGATTGAAAATCGGATGGTCTCTAGTTCAATTGAGTCAGCCCAGCGCCGAGTTGAAGGAAATAATTTTGACATCAGAAAACATTTGCTGGAATACGATGATGTCATGAATAAACACCGTGAAGTAATTTATAAAAAACGCCGTGACATTTTGGCGGCGGAAAACGCAAGAGAAAAAGTTTTGGAAATGGTTGAAGACGAAATTGAACAAGTCGTTTTGTTTCATACTGCTTCGGAGCAGGAAGGGGATTGGAATTTGGAAGAAATTTATGAAGTGGTCGGAACGATTTTTTCGGTTCCGCCGGAAGCGCGGATTAAAATGGATGATATCCGCCGCTGGGCCGGCGATAAAATGCACGACGCGGCGGTGCGTACTCGCATCATAGAATATTTAATGGAACTGGCGCGGAAGGCCTACGATGAACTTGAGAAAAAAATTATTGAGCAGGCGGAGAAATTGGGTCAGGATAAAACCAAAATAATGGGGCAGATTGAAAAAGGCATGACGCTTCGGGCGATTGACACGCTTTGGGTTGATCACTTGAGCGCGGTTGATTATTTGCGCACTGGCATTGGTCTTCGCGGCTACGGTCAGCGCGATCCGCTCGTTGAATATAAAAAAGAAACGTACGGGATGTTTCAGGAATTATTGCATTTGATAAATAAACAAGTTGTTTACAGTATTTATAAAGTTGGTTTGGCGGCCGACGTTGCGCCGTCTCTAATGCAGCGTCGCGGGGTAAAGTTATCCGCGCCGGCAAAAGAGGGTGATAATAGAAATCAAGCCGCGGACATTAAAGCCAAACCGCGCACCGCCGAAGGAGAAAAAATTGGGAGAAACGATCCGTGCCCGTGTGGGTCAGGACAGAAATACAAGAAGTGTTGCGGGAGATAAAAAAAGCAGTTACCTCGACGCCTTTCGACTTGGTAACTGCTGTGCTCGGGGCCAAGAGCCTAGAATTGGTTTCCCGAGCTGGGAGCGTCACGGAAGGTCCGATCTCCCTCGCCAAGCAATGCCCTTGTACGTTGTACAACCTCCGGGTTGGTCGTCGTAGCATGACTAACCAGCGCTTAGCCACTTACAGCATGGTAGATTGAAGGAACTTTGTCAAGTGTCTTATGAGGTTTATTAATAAATTATATGACAGAAAAATTTGAAAGGCCAGAAGTCGAGAGCCCGGAAAGAGTATTATCTCCTGAAGAGATCGAACAGTTGGGAGGGGAAATGGGAGAATATACAAATGGACTATGGGCAAGGATTGAGGAAATAAAAATTGAATTAAGCGATCCGGCGATTGAGGCAAGTCGCGCAGAAACACTTCGGGCTGAAATGGTCGAACTAAATGAACAAATGGAAGGTCTTGGCGAGTTTGTGTCAGATATTGAACAAGGGCGTTATGAAGAGATTGTAGTAAAACCGCGGCGGTGAAGATAAAAAGTATATCATTAATCTTTACATTTTAACTCCTTTGCGCTAAACTATGAAAAATAATTTTATTTCAGCAGTTGTTAATATTATTATTCTTTGCGTTATTATTGTTGCTGTCAGTGCTTATTTTATTTATAATTCAAATTTAATAGGTTTAGTAATTTTAGGTTTAGGCATCCTTTGTCTTGTTTCTTTAATCCCATTTAGGGTACCAATAAAAACTATTTGGCCAGACATTGTTTTTGGGTTGATTGATAATGGTGTCTTGGCGATATTAGCAATTTTTGGAGGCGAGATCGCTGGAGTAATCGGGGCAGTAATAGGTGGCGTTGTTGGCAATGCAATAACAGATGGTATCGCTGGAATATTTGAAGGATACATAGCTGAGAAAATGAGAAACAATAATATTTCTGACCAGCGTACTATCTTGGGCTCATCTGTGGGTAAAATGGCAGGATGTCTTTTAAGTGCAGGAATAGTTTTGATTGTTGCTAGCCTGTTTAAAATTTAAATTCGGTATACAAATATCATTGACTAACTCCCCAAACAGGGTTCTAACGTCCCCTACAACCCTCTCCCGTCAAGGGAGCGGGAGTTAACCTTTACACCTTAATCCATTTGCGCTAAACTCATAAAATATCTGAAATAATCTGTCATTGCGAGCGAAGCGAAGCAATCTCATAGACAAGGGGATTGCCGCGTCGCTCACTTCGTTCGCTCCTCGCAATGACTGCAAAATAGCATGAACAAAATCAAAAGATTCTTCGCGAACGCGGGAAAAAAGATTTTTACGACCCCGAGAGCCAAAGTTTGGTGGCTCATTGTCTTAATCTTGGCCTTTACGGTCTTGGCCGGATTTTTGGATTATCCAAAATATTATGATCAAGGCGTAAATTGGCTTAAAAAAACCACTGGCATTAGTTTGCCGGAATTTTATAAATTACCATTTCGTCTCGGTCTTGATTTGCAAGGCGGAACGCATTTGATTTATGAAGCCGATACCTCGGCGATTCCGGATAAAGATCGCGATGACGCGCTTGAAGGTGTGCGTGACGTAATTGAACGAAGAGTGAACGCATTTGGCGTGGCCGAGCCGGTTGTTCAGACAACGAGCGCCGGAGGAAGTCAAAGAGTTATTGTTGAATTAGCCGGTGTGAAAGACGTGAGTCAAGCGATTAAGATGATTGGCGAGACGCCGCTTTTGGAATTCAAAGAACAAGCCGCCGCGGTAGCCACGGAGTTAACCGCCGAGCAGCAAAAAGAAATGGATGATTATAACGCCGCGGCAAAGAAAAAAGCCAACGAGGCGTTGAAAAAAGCTCGGGCGAAGGGAGCGGATTTTGCCGCCCTGGCCAAAGAATATTCTGATGATGAGGCGACGAAAAATATCGGCGGTGATTTGGGATTTATCACAAAAAATGGAATATATTCAGATTTATATGATGACGCAGAAAAATTAAAAATTAATGGAGTAAGTGGTTTAATCGAAACCGATGACAACATCAGCATTATCAAATTGGCGGCGACGCAGGATTCAAAAGAAGTGAAGGCCAATCATTTGTTGATTTGTTGGAGTGGGGCGCAAAGTTGTACTGGCACCATAACCAAAGAAGAAGCCAAGAAAAAAATTGATGAATTAAAAGCTCAGGCGACAAAAGAAAATTTTATTGATTTGGTTAAAGCAAATTCCACTGAGCCGGGTGCGGCGACTTCAGGCGGCGACCTCGGATGGTTTGGAAAAGATATGATGGTCAAACCCTTTGAGGACGCGACTTTTGCCATGAAGGTCGGGGAAATTTCTGAGGTAATTGAAACGCAATTTGGGTATCACCTGATTTATAAAACAGATGAGCGAACGGTTGAAGAATATCGTGTTTCAATAATTTTGATTGATAAAAAAACAAAAGAGGAAATTTTGCCGCCAGCCGAGGAGTGGGCTTATACTGGACTCACGGGCAAGCAACTTGCGAAAGCTCAAGTTCAGTTTGATCCGAATACTAACACGCCAGAAGTTGGTTTAGAATTTAATGATGAAGGAAAAAAATTATTTGGTGAAATTACTACCCGAAATGTCGGTAAACCCGTCGCCATATTTTTGGATGGCGAGGCAATTTCTATTCCGCGAGTTAATGAGCCGATTAAGGAGGGCACGGCGGTGATTTCCGGAAATTTCTCAATTCCCGAAGCGAAGATTTTGGCGCAACGTTTGAATGCCGGCGCTCTGCCCGTACCGATTAATTTAATTAGTCAGGAAACGATTGGCGCGGCGCTTGGTCAGGAATCGGTAACAAAAAGTTTGATGGCCGGTTTGATTGGCTTTTTAGCGGTTATTGTTTTCATGATTTTGTATTATCGCTTGCCGGGATTTTTGTCTGCTCTGGCTTTAGTTTTTTACGCCGTGTTAGTTCTCGCGCTTTTCAAGTTGATTCCCGTAACGTTGACCTTAGCCGGTATCGCAGGTTTTGTCTTGTCAGTTGGTATGGCCGTGGACGCCAATGTCCTAATTTTTGAAAGAATGAAAGAAGAATTGCGCTGGGGAAAACCTCTGGGTTCGGCGATTGATGAAGCGTTTAAACGGGCCTGGCCATCAATTCGCGATGGAAACTTAACCACCTTAATTTCTTGTTTGGTCTTATTTTGGTTTTCCACAAGCATGATTAAAGGTTTTGCCCTGACGCTTTCGGTTGGTGTTATTTTGAGTATGTTTTCGGCCCTTTTTATCACGAGATCTTTTTTACGTCTCATCGCGCCGTGGTTTCATAATAAGAGCACTTGGCTTTTTGGTGTGAAAAATAAAAAGTAATTAATTTGTATTATAAATATGGTTAACATTATTGGACACAGAAAACTTTGGTTAATAATTGCCGGCGCGCTGGTCGTCGCGTCTATTGTGGCGGTTTCTTTGTGGGGGTTAAAGTTTGGCATTGATTTTACTGGCGGATCACTTTTGGAATTGTCTTTTGAAAATCGGCCGGCGACCGCGGACTTAGCTTCTGACCTCGCGAATTTCGGCGCGGAAAGTGTGAGTATCCAACCAGCAGGCGAGAGTGGAGTTCTTTTACGCTTTAAATCAGTTGATGAAACAAAGCATCAAGAAATTTTAAAACATCTTGAAGAAAAGTTTGGTAAAATGGAAGAGAAACGTTTTGAATCAATCGGGCCGACGATTGGCAAGGAATTGCGGACTAAGGCAATTTATTCTGTAGTGATTGTTTTGATTTGTATTATTCTCTATATCGCCTGGGCTTTTAGAAAGGTCTCAAAACCAATCGCTTCATGGAAATATGGCGTAATCGCCGTCTTAGCCCTGCTTCATGACGTTGGTATTCCAATTGGACTTTTTGCTATCCTTGGCCATTTTGCCGGGGTAGAAGTGAATAGCGCTTTTGTCGCGGCGGTTTTGACAATTATTGGTTACTCGGTGAATGACACAATCATTGTTTTTGATCGTACCAGAGAAAATTTAATTCGTGCCGGCGGTGATTATGAAAATTTTGATAAGATTGTAAATGAAAGTGTTAACCAAACTTTCGCTCGTTCAATCAATACGACCTTGACGACCCTGCTCGCGCTCGTGGCAGTATTTTTCTGGGGAGGGGAGTCGGTCAAATATTTTGCTCTAGCTTTGATTGTTGGTATTGGTTTGGGCGCGTATTCTTCAATATTTATCGCGAGCCCGGCACTTGTTTTGTGGGAAGAGTTGACTGTCAGAAAACGAAGATAATTTAATATAGGATGAGTTTACTTCAAGCGGCCTGCAATACTGCGGGGCGCTTTTATTTTTGGGGGTAGGGGGTGTGGATAATTTTTCATCTTGCAAAATAATATGGCATGGTGTATACTATCTATTGTAGTAAACATTATGGCAAAAAATAATAACATAAAAATTTTAGGTGATTTGGAGGCGGAAATAATGGAGACGGTCTGGACAATTGGTCAGGCCTCGGTTAGGGATGTCTTGATAAAATTGGAGAAGAAAAGAAAGATTGCTTACACGACCGTAATGACGGTTATGTCCAGATTACATGATAAAGGGGTCTTAAAAAGAAAAATGGATAAAAGCGGGGCGTTTTTATATCTGCCGGTTAAGGATAAAAAATCATTTCTCGCGCAGGCATCAGAAAAAATTCTCAAGAATTTTTTCAGGGAATATGGAGATGTCGCCGTGGCGCAATTTGTGGATATTATTGAAACGTCAGACACCAAGCAGTCAGAGGAATGGAAAAATAAATTGAGGAATCTCGTAAAATAATATGGGGCGAATTTTCGCGGAAAAATCTAATACTGTTTTTAAACAAATTGTTTTCCTGATCATTGCCGCGTCAGGCGCGTTGTTTTTTGTATTTTTTGAAATTTATCAGAAAGCGTATCTATACGCCGGCGTTTTACTTCATAAAATAAAGACGGCTTGCGGGTGTACCGAGATGTCTCAACTAATCGCGATGCATCCGTGGATCTTCGGCGCCCTCGCAATTTTAAGTTTAGTTATCCTCGCCTTCTTGATTTATTCCGTTTATAAATTAGTGAGGTCAGCGGTAAATACTAGAAAATTTTCAGCCAAATTTCTCATTAATAAAAAATTAAAACATTCCTCAAAATTAGAAAGGACTATTTCGAATCTTAATATAGATAAGGGTGGAATAGTAGAAATTAAGGAATCAAGACCGGTAGTATTTTGTTTTGGTTTATGGAGACCGAGGACGTGCATTTCAAGCGGCTTGGTAAAAATTTTGCGTACAGATGAGTTGGAGGCGGTATTGCTGCATGAGCATCATCACATGGTTTCAAGGGAGCCGATGAAATTATTTGTAATAAAATATTCCCAAAATATTTTATTTTTTCTGCCCGGACTAAAAACACTTATCAGAAAATATTTTACTTTTTCCGAGTTAGCCGCTGACGAATTGGCAACGGACAATTTTAAAAACAGATCAAAATTATCCAGGGCAATTTTTAAGATATCAGAAAGAGAGGAAAAACAATTATTCCGGGAGAGTTTGTCATTATCATTTTTCAGTTCCGTAATTTCGGAAAGAGTAAACAGATTGTCGGACGATTCGTATGTGCCGAAGTTTAAATTATGGGGGAAGAGATTTGTTTTAGGGTTATGCTCTGTAACCTTGGCGCTTTTGACTATATTTGTTTTCTTGTCGGACAGTTCGAGGGCGTTTGCAATGCACAATAACGGCAGTTGTGTTTCGGGTGTAGAGCAGAATCAAGATGAGAGTTTAACTTGTAATTTAGATGAGCGTGAGCAGGTTTGCGTCGAGAATAGCCAGATCCATAAAGAGGCGAGTGGGTGCGAGATGAATTAAGGGGCTGTGGATAACTAATATTTGACAGATTAAAGAGAACCTACTACAATGTATAGTAGGTTTTTGAATTAACATTTTTCATAATAATTAAGTTAGTCAAACTATGAATAAAATAACGATTCCTATTAAAGGAATGCATTGCCGGTCGTGTGAAATATTGGTGGAGAAAAATTTAAAAAATATTCCTGGCATTAATAGGGCGGAAGTAAATTATAAGGCAGGAAAAGCGGACATTTTTTATGACAGAGGTTTGCCCGCGAGCGAATCTATTAAAAAAGCTGTTAAGGATGCTGGATACGACGTTGGCCGCAAAGAAGCGACGACTTGGCTTTCAAGGGATAAAAGTGATTATATAAATCTGCTGAAAGGCGCGGGAATATTGTTGGTTGTATATCTCATTGCCAAATGGTTAGGTTTATTTAGTTTTGGAGTAAACACGGATAGCACAAATGTCTTAATAGTTTTGGTCGTTGGCTTGGTAGCGGGAATTTCCACTTGCATGGCCTTGGTCGGAGGTTTAGTTTTAGGTTTATCTGCTCGGCACGCGGAGAAGCATCCCGAAATTTCCGCCAGGCAAAAATTTGTGCCGCATTTATATTTTAATTTGGGAAGAATAATTGGCTTCGGCGTATTGGGCGGCGTAATCGGAATGCTGGGATCAATAGTGAGACCATCTCTTGGCACCCTGGGATTTATGACAATAGCCGTGGGTGGAGTAATGATATTTTTGGGATTGAAATTGGTTGAGATATTTCCCGCCCTAAAAGATAAATCAATTTCTTTGCCCAAGAGTATCGCCAATTTTTTTGGATTAAATAAGGAGCAAAAGGAATACAGTCATAAGGGTTCTTTTGTAACGGGCGCGTTAACTTTTTTTCTACCTTGTGGTTTCACTCAAGCCATGCAATTGTACGCGGTTTCTACCGGAAGTTTTTCGCGGGGGTTTTTAGTGATGAGTTTGTTCGCCCTGGGAACGGCGCCGGGACTTTTGGGAGTCGGCGGGCTGGCTTCGGTATTCAAGGGCAAGAAGGCCAAAATATTTTTCGCGGCCACCGGTTTGGCAGTTATCTTGCTTGGTTGGTTTAATATCGCGAACGGTAGTCAGCTTGTTTTTAAGGGAAAAGTAAGCGGTTCCGCCTCCACCGCGGTCGATTCTACTGATGTTCAGGAGGTGAGGATGGTTCAAGACGGCTCCGGATATTCACCTAATGAATTTACGGTTGAAAAAGGGAAAAAAGTTAAATGGATTATAACTTCCACAAATCAATTCAGTTGCGCCAGTTCAATTGTGATGCCAAAGTATGGGATAAACAAATATCTCAAAAAAGGCGAAAATATAATTGAGTTCGTGCCGGTTGAAGTCGGGCAAATTCCTTTTTCCTGTTCAATGGGGATGTATCGAGGAGTATTTAATGTTGTTGAATCCGGCAATTCCGCGTTGAATTCAGCTCCCAAACAAAACGTAGCGGCATTACCGAGCGGGGGCGGCTGCGGAGGCGGCGGGGGCGGCTGCGGGTGTGGAGGAGGAGCGCCAAAGAAAAGTTTAGACACAACTCCCACTGTCGCAGATGAAAATTTAAATAGTGAGCAGTTAATCAAAACTCAGTACACATTATCCGAAGATATCGTGCCAAATCGATTTGTCGTAAAAAAAGGAATTCCAGTCAGATTTGAAATTGATGTAAAAGAAAACGGTCAGGGTTGTATGAGTTCTATCATGGTTCCGGATTTATACAATGATCCGCAGTATTTAGAGGGGGGAACAAAGATCGTTATGACTTTCACTCCGGACGAGGAAGGGGATTATGATATTACTTGCGCTATGGGTATGCCCAGAGGTATTATCACGGTTACTAATTAATAAAATAAATAATTTATTTTATGATAACTAAATTTCAAATTACCAACATAACCTGCGACGCTTGTGTGAAATTAAGTAAAACTGTTTTAAAAAATTTGCCCAGCGTGAGAAATGTGGAGATTGACAATACCGGATTAGCAACGGTCGAATCCGGCGATAATCTTTCTTGGGAAGAAATAAAAAATACTCTAGCTAAAATTGATAAAAACGCATTTTTAATTTAATTAATAATTTTATGTATTCAAAATTAAATTTTAAAATTTACGGAACAGCTAATTCCGGCGATCTAGATTTGATTGAAGATAATTTAAAATCCCAGGATGGGATAAGGGCGGTAAAAGTTTTCCCGACAAAAGGTCATACGGAGGTTAAAATGGAAATTGATGACGCAAAAATTACCAAAGACCAGGTTTTTGACATCATAAAAATTGGCGGGGATTTGAAAATAGTAGAGCAGGGGAGTATAAAATCAAAAATGATCTCGGAGGAACGGGGGGTAAAAGTTTCGCCAGTTACGAGATCTTTTGGTTGGGCTGAAGATTTTTTTATGAAAAATCCAGCGAAGGCATTTTTTGTTTTAGGATTGCTCGTTAGCATTTTTATAATATCTTTGATTATTAATATTTTATTCGGGTTTGTCTGGTTTAGATCTAGGGATGTCCAAGCTTCGGGATCAGGGAATTTAGTTCAAGGTAACTCTGTGCCGCAAGCTCCTTCTCCAAGTCCGGAAGTTCGGGCGGTCGGAGAAGTGCAAGATTTTAACATCACTAAAAACGATCATGTGCGCGGAAATTTTGATGCGCCAATCACGCTAGTGGAATATTCTGATTTTGAATGTCCATACTGTGAAAAACATTTTCCAACTCTAAATAAAATTTTGAATGACTATAAAGGGCAAGTTCGTCTTGTCTATAAACATTTTCCCCTGAGTTTTCATAAAAATTCCGAGAAGGCGGCTGAAGCATCAGAGTGCGCGAGTGAGCAAGGAAAATTTTGGGAATATCACGATAAATTATTTGAAAATCAGGCCAGTGGTTACAGTATTGTTAAATTTAAGCAATGGGCAAGTGATTTAAATTTGAACACTTCTCAATTTAATGATTGTCTGGATTCCGGCAAATACGCGAGTACAGTACAAGCGGACTTAGTGGACGGCCAAAACAGGGGTGTCGGGGGGACTCCAGCAACCTTTGTTAATGGGCAACTGGTTTCCGGAGCCGTGCCTTACGAATCGTTTAAAACCGTGATCGATCAAATTTTAAATAATAATTAAAGATAACATATGGATAAAAATATCAAGTTGAAAATCGGCGGGATGCATTGCGGATCTTGCGAAAAAATTATTGAAATGGAATTTCAGGATATTCCAGGGTTCAAGTCGGCTAAAATAAATTTTCAATCCGGAGAAGGAGAGGTGATGGTTGGCGAAGAAGTGAGTGACGATCAAATTATTCAAGCCGTAGAGAGAGCTGGCTACGGCGTAAATATAATTAGTAGTGTAAATAGCGGTGTGGATGGTGGCAATTTGGTCCACGAAGAAAAAGATAACGATATCGTTTTTGAGAAAAAAATTGTTGATTCCGAGTCACCTGTTAATATTAAATTAGAATCTTCCGTGGTAGCTGACGGAGAATTTTCTCAAAATGAAGATAAGCCGGTTTTTAGGGGAAAGATTAATCAAACGAAAAGAGGTGAATTTGAAATACCGCAGGGAAGGCCCGATATAGAAAAAACGATTCAGGGTATCTTTGAGTCATCAAAGATTGGCCAGATTTTAGAATTGTTTTCTGGTGATACAACCGATAACTCTAAAATTATACCGGCAAAAAATAACACAGAAAACACAGAAAATAGTCAGAAAAAAATAAAAACGGGAGATGAGGTAGTGAGTCTTATAGTAAGCGGGATGCATTGTGTGTCTTGCGCGAAAGTGATTGAAAGAAGTTTGCGCAAGGTCTCTGGCGTAAAAGAGGCGAACGTGAATTTTGCCGCCGAGAAGGCAAGAATAATATTTGATTCTTCAAAAGCAACTTTGAATGATCTCGTCGTCGCCGTTAAATCGGCCGGCTACAAAGCCGCGCCGGTCGATAACTCCGATCCCGAAGCAGAGAGAAAAAGAAAAGAGATGGAAATTAAAAGTTACCGAGTAAAATTTTTAGTATCCCTTGCTCTGAGTTTGCCGATGTTATATTTCATGCTTTTTGATTTCTTTGAATTTATGCCGTTTAGAGCGGCGTTATTGTCTTATGTCGGCATAATTTCTTTGGTGATGACCCTGCCGGTGCAATTTATAATCGGCGCGGGTTTTTATAAAGGCATGTGGAGTAGTTTGAAGATGAAAACGTTCAACATGGACAGCTTGATTGCGATTGGTACAAGTACGGCGTTTTTCTACAGCTTGGCGCAGTTTTTAAGTTACGCAATTGGAAATGGATCCATCATCGGATTAAACGGTGCCAAAATTCCTGAATTATATTTTGAAACCGCCGCTTTCCTGATAACTTTCGTTATTTTGGGTAAATGGCTGGAGACCAAAGCTAAAGGCCGCACTTCTGAAGCGATTAAAAAATTAATGGGTTTACAGCCCAAAACCGCGAGAGTGTTGAAGGGAGGCGAGGCGATTGATATTCCGATTGAACAAGTTAAAAAGGGTGATATAGTGCTCGTGCGTCCGGGAGAAAAAATTCCGGTTGATGGAGTTTTGACAAAGGGAAGATCGGCAGTTGATGAATCAATGATTACCGGGGAAAGCATCCCGGTTGAAAAAAATGTCGGTGATAAAGTCATCGGCGCGACAATTAACAAACACGGTAGTTTTGAATTTGAAGCCACCAATGTCGGCAATGAGACAGCCCTGGCTCAGATTATTCGTTTGATAGAGGAAGCCCAAGGGTCAAAAGCGCCGATTCAAGCCATGGCGGATAAAATTTCCGCTTGGTTTGTACCGATAGTTTTAGTGTTAGCCGTCATAACTTTCATGGTTTGGTTTTTCTTGCTTGGCGCCAGTCTCTCCTTCGCCTTGATGGCTTTTACGTCAGTAATAGTGATCGCTTGTCCTTGCGCGTTAGGACTCGCGACGCCCACAGCCATTATGGTTGGCACCGGTAAAGGCGCGGAACATGGAATTTTGATTAAAGGAGGAGAACCGCTTGAGGCGGCAAATAAAATTGATACGATTGTTTTTGATAAAACGGGTACCTTGACCAAAGGCCAGCCGGAAGTGACGGATATTATTGGCGCCGGGTTTAGTGATGAAGATGAAATTATTAGAATCACCGCAAGTTTGGAAAAATTATCAGAGCATCCTTTGGCTGAAGCAATAGTCAAATATGCTGAGGAAGAAAATGTGCCGCTTTCCGAAGCCACGGAATTCAAAGCGATTCCCGGGCATGGGGTGGAGGGGGAAATAGCCGGCCAAAAATATTATTTTGGCAATCGTAAATTGATTGCTGATGTTCTTGGTTTAGGAGTGGATCTTGTTGAAAGAAAGCTCCGCAAACTTGAGGAAGGTGGGAAGACGGCAATGATCTTATCTTCAGAAAAAGAAATTTTAGGATTGGTGGCCGTAGCCGATACTATAAAAGAAAATACTATTGAAGCGGTCGGTAAATTACAGAAAAAAGGGATCCGAGTGTTTATGATTACTGGAGATAACAAACGAACGGCTGAAGCGATCGCAAAACAGGTGGGCATTACCAATGTATTAGCCGAGGTATTGCCAGAAGACAAAGCCAATGAGGTAAGAAAACTCCAAGGCGCCGGCGCTAAGGTGGCGATGGTTGGAGACGGTATTAACGACGCTCCGGCTTTGGCACAAGCTGATTTGGGGATCGCCATGGGCGGCGGCACTGATGTGGCTATGGAAACGGGCGGAATTGTAATTATTAAAAATGATTTGAGAGATGTCTTAACTGCCATCAAGCTTAGCCGAGATTCTATGGGAAAAATAAAACAGAATATGTTTTTCGCTCTGTTTTATAATGTCATCGGCATTCCAATCGCGGCGAGAGTGTTTGCCGGTCTCGGTCTTGTTTTAAAACCTGAGTTGGCGGGACTCGCTATGGCTTTTAGTTCCATCTCGGTGGTATCAAATTCTTTATTGCTTAGATATTTCAAGCCGAATAAAACAAATTATATTTCCGCAATCGCTCCATTTGTTTTAGCTATTATATTTGCTTTATTATTTATTGAATTTGGTAGGATTAGTTCTGGCATGGCGGTCGTGGAAGGTATGAAATAAAACATGAAATAAGGGGCATAAAGCCCCTTGATATCTGCGCTCGTTCGGAAATGAAATTAAAATTTCATTTCTCTCACTCGCTTGATAATAAATTTTTTATGCGACACAATAAAAAACGAGATAACTCAACTTTATGGATAATTATCATTACAGTTATTTTAACTGTCTTGATTGTAGTTGGTTTATCTAAAGATAAGCAACAAAGTAGCGGCGCGTCGAAACCGAGTCAGCTTCAATCTGCGGAGGAAAGTTACGATTTTGGCACGATTTCCATGGCTCGTGGCAAAGTGAGTAAGGTTTTCACTTTTAAAAATAATACCACTCAAACAATTGTAGCTGAAAAATTATACACTTCTTGTATGTGTACTGAGGCCACACTTATAAAAAATGGCCAAAACTTTGGTCCTTTTAGTATGCCAGCACACGGCTTCATTCCCGAAATAAATGAAAATATAGACGCGGGACAAGAGGCACAAATAGAAGTGGTTTTTGATCCGGCGGCTCACGGGCCGGCCGGCGTTGGTCCGATTGAACGCCAAGTCATCTTGGAAACGAGCGACGGCCAAATGATATTTAAATTTAAAGCTCAAGTTACACCCTGAGAATTATTTATGAAAAATAAAAGAATATTTATAATTTTTGGGATACTCGCCGTAGTAATTGGGTCTTTATTGTTTTTGAAATCCAGTACTGGTTCCGCAAAAATAATTTGGGATATCTCCGGAGGCGGGACAATATTGTTTCCGTTGGTTTCTATATCGGCCCTGATAGATAGTATAAACCCCTGTGCTTTTTCTATTCTGCTTTTAACGATCGCGTTTTTATTTAGTCTTGGCGCGAAGAGAACGGGTATAATAAAAATCGGCGCGGTTTATATCTTTGGCATCTTTTTGGCATATCTCTTGATTGGTTTAGGCATCTTGGGAACATTGCATATTTTTAATACGCCGCATTTTATGGGTAAATTGGGGGCGTTCATTTTGATCGCGATGGGCGTAATAAATTTAATTAGCGAATTCATTCCAAAATTTCCCATCAAATTACAAATTCCCCGTTTCGCGCATGGGAAAATGGCCGATTTAATAAAAAAGAGTTCACTCCCGGCCGTCTTTTTTCTGGGGATGTTGGTTGGGTTGTGCGAATTTCCCTGCACCGGCGGTCCGTATCTTATGGTTTTAGGATTATTGCGAGACAGCGCGACCTACGCGAAGGGGTTATTTTACTTAATTTGGTATAATCTTTTATTTGTACTGCCACTTGCCGCCGTGCTCTTTGTCGCAAGCGATAGATCCGTTTTGGAAAAATTGCAGGAATGGAAGAAAAATAATTTAAATAAAACACGCTTAATCGGAGGTTTAATAATGATTGTCTTGGGCGTGCTAATTTTTTTAATGTAAAAATTTATGGCCGAAGTTAAAGGATATCAGGATTTAATGAAAAAAATAGAAGATATTAAAAAAGAGGGAAAGATTGATTTATCGGTTGATGAGGATTTAAGTATCGCGATAATGAATTTAATTAGTTTGGAAGAACATTTTTTCTTTACCGCAGAAAAAACAGGCAAGGATGAATATTATAAATTATTGGAAACGATTAGAGAAATGAGAAAAGAATTTTTGGGGATGATGATAAAACAATATGAAGGAGAGGTTTGGTGCATATCAAAACATTTGCTGGCCGCATCAATGAGATTAATGGAAGTGGGAACTAAAATGCAATCTCATGGGCAACCGGATTTAGCTAAAAATATGTTTCACAAGTCCTACGAACTTTTTAAGTTATTTTTTTCTTTGCGATTCAATCTCATAACAATTCCTGACATAAAAAGAGAGAATCGAAAAGACGATTCTAATACACCGTGGACGAAAGAAGAAATCATGGATCAACTATTGGATTGTTGTAAAGAATAATTTATTTTTGTATTTAAGGAGAGTCCGTGATATTCCGAATCGCGATATCCGTTACGTCAGATTAACATAGGTCCAATTTGAGAGTATACTAATATAATAGGAGGTACGAGAATTCGGCGGCCTTTTACCGAAAAGGCGGTTTGTTCTTTTACTAATTAATACAATTTATAATTAACCCAAAATCGTATGGGCAAATTATCGATCGGCAAATATGCTGGTCTTTGCGTCCTGGGCGGAGAAATCGCGTACGCGGCGTGTCTTTTTTACGGCACTATGCTTACGGGCAAGATGGCCGAATTTCATCACGCTATCTTTGAACTCCTTCCCGGATTCACCTGGCTCGGCGTTGGGAGTTTCCTGGCTGGTGCTCTTTCCGTGGCGGTTTGGTCCGGGTTGGGTGGCGCCTACATTGCCTGGATGCATAACGTAAGTATTAAGGAACAGGCAAAATAGCTGAGACAGAAAACATAAGTGGTTCAGAAAAATAGAGAAGGATTTAAGGTCGGCAGTTCATTGGATGTTAATTTAAGAGTTGTATAATAAAAATACAAAAGTTTTTGGTTTTTAATCAATTTTTAATTATAAAAGTATGAAAAAAATTTATTTAATGATTTTATCATGTTTGATGCTTGTTTACGCTATTCCAGTCGCGGCGCAGAGTTATTATGGTAATGATGGTTGGAGCATGATGGGCTGGTCCGGGGGATTTGGAGGAATGATGGGTTATGGAATGATGTTTTTCGGGTGGATTTTTTGGATATTGATTCTCGTCGGTTTAGTTTATTTGATCAAGTGGCTCGTTGGACAGGGAAGGGGAGATAAAATGGGCGGGGGACGAGCAGAAGAAATTTTAAAAGAAAGATACGCGAAGGGGGAGATTGATAAAAAAGAATTTGAAGAAAAGATGAAAGAAATAAAAAACATGTAGAATTATTTAAGGCGATAAGAATTTCCGTATGGATAAAAAAAATTTTCAGGTTATGGACGAAAATTGTGAACATTGCGCCGCAGAGCACACGGCAGGGCACGACCATGGAAAAATGTCCCATGAGATGTCCCATGAAAAGATGCCGAAAGAACATGGTGGGCACGGAAAGCACGCGGACCACAGTTTAAAGATGTTTGCAAATAAATTTTGGGTCAGTTTAATTTTAACTATTCCGATTCTTCTTTATTCTGAACTGCCCCAAATTTTTTTTGATTGGCAAGCCCCGGCGTTTTTTGGTTCGTCATACGTGCCGTTTATTTTAAGTTCGGTCATTTTTTTCTACGGTGGCTGGATTTTTATTAAGGGGGCTAAACAGGAACTCGAAGCAAGATTACCCGGCATGATGACGCTTATTGCCTTGGCCATTTCCGCTGCTTATTTATACAGTGTTTTTATAACATTTACGGAGGGCCATACTCTTTTTTGGGAACTTGCTACTTTAATTACTATCATGCTTCTTGGCCATTGGCTCGAAATGCGGGCGGTGGAGGGAGCGTCGGGAGCTCTGAAGGCGTTGGCAAAACTTTTACCTGATACGGCAGAAGTTGTAAGGGGAGAAAGAACAGAGATTGTTTCTTTATTGGAACTAAAAGTCGGAGACGTCGTTTTGGTAAAACCGGGCGGCAAGATTCCGGCGGACGGAAACATCGTGGAGGGTAAATCAGATGTTGATGAAGCTCTTATTACCGGTGAGTCGAGGCCGGTCGCTAAAGATTTGGGTGACGAGGTGATTGCCGGTTCCATAAATGGTGACGGCGGTCTTAAAATTAAAGTTAGTAAAATAGGCGAGAGTACATTTTTGGCAGGCGTTATGCGTTTGGTCGCCCAAGCCGAGGCGTCAAAATCACGACTTCAAGTATTATCAGATCGAGCGGCGCTATACTTAACAGTGATAGCTATCAGCACCGGTAGTTTAGCTTTTGTGGCTTGGTTTTTTTCCGGGGCCGGAGCTGCGTTTGCCCTTGAACGCTTTGTCGCCGTTCTTGTGATCGCCTGTCCCCACGCTCTTGGTCTCGCTGTTCCTTTGGTTGCTTCAATTTCTACGACCATGGCGGCGCATAACGGCCTTTTGATAAAACAGAGATTAGCGCTTGAGGCGGCGCGAAAGGTAGATGTAGTTCTTTTTGATAAGACCGGTACTTTAACAAAAGGTGAGTACGGTGTTGATACAGTAATTCCAAACGTTAACGTTTCTATTCCCGAGGTGTTGCAGCTGGCAGCTTCAATAAATAGCCGATCAGAACACCCAATCGCCAAGGCATTATTAAATGAAGCGGCAAAACAAAAAATAAATATTTTAGAGATTTTTGATTTCCAAAGGATCCCGGGCAAAGGAGCAATGGCTAAAATTAGTGGCAAGGAAATTTTAGTTGGTAGTGCAACATTACTCGGCGAATCGGGGCTTGAAGTTAGGGAGGAATTTAAAAATCAAATAAACGTTTTAGAAAAACAAGGCAAGACAATTATCTATATTATTTCTGAAAATAAATTAATAGGTAGTATCGCCTTAGCGGACATTATTCGCGAAGAATCTCGCGAGGCCGTGAGTGCCTTGAAAAAAATGGGCGTCCGGGTGGCGATGATTACCGGCGATTCCGAAGATGTCGCACACTTCGTGGCAAAAGAATTGGAGATCGATGAATATTTTGCAAAAGTTTTGCCCGAGCAAAAATCAGAAAAGGTAAAATTTCTTCAAGGCAGGGGACAAAGGGTCGCTATGGTTGGTGATGGAGTGAACGACGCGCCGGCTCTGACCCAATCAGACGTGGGAATCGCGATCGGGGCGGGCACGAACGTTGCCATTGAATCGGCTGGCATTATCCTCGTTAAAAACGATCCTCGCGACATTCCTAAAATTGTGCGTCTTTCAAGGATTACTTACAAAAAAATGTTACAGAATATTTTTTGGGCGACTGGTTATAATGTGTTTGCTCTGCCGCTCGCCGCCGGAATTTTGGTGTCTAAAGGAGTATTACTCCAGCCAGCCGTGGCGGCGATTCTTATGTCGCTTTCCACGATCATCGTCGCGGTGAACGCAGTGTTGCTGAAATTTGAAGGGAGAAGGTTGTAGGTTTGACCGTTTGATAATTTTATTATAAAATAATGGAGTATGTTTAATCTAAAAAAATTTTTTATTTTTATTTTTCTCGTAGTTTTGGCGTTACCTTTTGCCGCGGGGGCGGAGAGTAATCCTGTAGAGTTGTATTTTTTTGAAGGCCAAGGTTGCCAACATTGCGCCAGAATGAAGAGTTATCTTGATGGTTTGAAGGTTGATTTCCCGAATCTTGCAGTTCGTGATTTTGAGGTTTATTTTAATAAAGATAATCAGGATTTATTTAGCGCGATGGCCGCGGCTTACAACGCGGACGTGAATGGCGTGCCCACGATTTTTATTGGTGAAGAAGTTATTGTCGGAGAAAATTTTGAAAAAGTAAAAAATGCGGTTGAAAGATGTTCTCTTGAAACGTGCGTTTCTCCGTCGAGTAAACTCGGAGTTCTAAACACAAATTCTAACGCTAGCGGTAATATTAACGCGAGTGGTCCGGCCCAAGGAAGCGACGAAGTTATCGGTTGGATTATAATTATTTCTGCCGTAGTTATTTTTGGTTTATTACTAATTATTTTTGTTTTTAAAAGAAAAAAATGTTTAGTTCTCTAACTATTCCAGCCCTGATCGGTGGGGCGGCCATTGATTCGATTAACCCCTGCGCTTTTGCCGTGATGATTTTTTTGTTGGGTTATCTTTTAGCATTGGGTTCACCAAAATTAATTTTGCGAATCGGACTCGTTTACATTGTCACTATTTTTGTAGTTTATTTTTTGGCCGGACTCGGATTGCTTCGGGCGCTTACGGCTTTCGGCGTCGCGGGAATTATTTATAAAATCGCCGCAGTCATCTTGCTTTTTGTCGGTCTTGTTAACATTAAAGATTTTTTTTGGTACGGCAAGGGTTTTACTTTAGCGATTCCCGAATCAAAGAAACCCTTGATTCAAAAATATATTAAGAAAGCATCAATTCCCGCAGCCATCGTGCTTGGATTTTTGGTCTCGGCTTTTGAACTGCCCTGCACTGGGGGCGTATATATCGCGGTCTTAGGATTGCTCGCGAGTCGCGAAACGCAGATTTCCGCCGTGCCGTATTTATTACTTTATAACCTTATTTTCGTCTTACCGCTTTTCATTATTTTGGGTTTAGTGTATTTCGGAATTTCTGCCAAACAAATGGAGGAGTGGAGGACGAAGAATCGTAAGTGGTTGCGTTTGGTGTTAGGACTCGGTTCACTGATTTTGGGTGTTTTGATGTTACTGGGGAAAATATAAATTAAAATTTAAAAGTTAAAATTGAGATGATTCCCTGGCTTCAATGGAATTCAATAAATGTTAGTTTTTTGCAGTTGAATGTTTGGGGAATTTTTGTTTCTCTTGGTTTTTTGGTGGGAATGGTTGTCGCTTATTTTGAACTGAAGAAAAAAAAGCTAGAGGCGAGTCGCGTTTATGATTTAGCTTTTTGGATAATTTTATCTGCCATAGTTGGCGGGCGCTTGCTCTATGTCGCAGAACATTTAAATATTTATTTTGCCGCGCCACTCGATATTTTAAAATTATGGCAAGGTGGAATGTCTGTTTATGGCGGATTTATCGGCGCGATTTTGGCCAGCGTTCTTTATTTGAAAAAATATAAACTTGATTTTTGGCAATATGCCGATGCGGTTATTTTTGGTTTGCCGCTCGGACTTTTTATTGGTCGGCTCGGATGTTTCTTTATTCATGATCATCCGGGCGCGGGAACTAATTTTTTCTTGGGAGTGGCTTATTCCGACGGCGTGAGACATGATCTGGGATTATATGATTCGCTTCTTGGTCTTACTATTTTTTTAATATTTTTGTTTTTACATCGTCGGCAGTGGTCTTCCGGATTTTATGTTGCGGTGTTTTCCATTGTTTATGGTGCAGTGAGATTTTTTCTAGATTTTTTAAGAGTTAGAGATTTGGTCGGCGCGGATCCAAGATATTTTGGACTGACTTTGGCGCAATATCTATCAATAATTTTAGTAATGTTGGGAATTGGTCTTTTCTATAAACTAAGATTTCGCAAGGCGGAAAAACTTAATTTGACAAGTTAATTTATATATAGTACGATAACCAAACTATTTAACCATTAATTTTTTTAATTAAAATTTATGATTGATCAAACAAATAATGAATTAATCAACGGAACACGGCGTACTTCTTTTCTTCTTGGGTTAACGAGCGGAGTTGCCGGCACAAGCGTTTTGGCGCTAGTGGGTCTTTTTGTTTTGCTTTTCGCCGGCCAGGTGCAGGGCATTAAATCTCCAACCGGGGCCGCGGCAAACAACGTTAATACGGTCGTGAATACAAATCAAGGTGGAGGCGAAGTCGTTGCTCCAGCCGCCGACCTACCGGCAATAACTTCCGATGACCACGTAAAAGGACCGGAAAATGCCAAGGTAACTTTGATTGCGTATTCTGATTTTGAATGTCCTTATTGTTTAAATCACAAAGCGACAGTTGATCAGGTTGTTGAAAATTATGGTGATGATGTTCGCGTTGTTTTCCGTCATTTTCCATTGTCTTTCCATCCAGAAGCGGAAAAGGCAGCCGAGGCCTCGGAGTGCGCGGCCGAGCAGGGAAAATTCTGGGAGATGCATGATAAAATTTTCGCGGCTAACGAGGCAGGAACAATGAGTGTGAATAAATGGAAAGAAGAAGCAAAAAAATTAGGACTGAATACTACTAAATTTAACGATTGTCTTGATTCCGGAAAATACGCTAGTAATATCAGCGACGAGGCCGCTTCCGGTTCGGCTGCTGGAGTGGAAGGTACGCCCGCGACTTTCGTAAACGGTGAATTGGTATCCGGCGCTCTGCCTTACGATCAGTTTAAACAAATCATTGACAGCAAATTATAATCAAAAAGAAGAACACACCCCCACGCCAAAATTTGGTGTGGGGGTTTGATTTTTATAAATAAATAGATTAGAATTGTAAAATGTGGAGAGGTCGCATAGTGGCCTAGTGCACACGCTTGGAAAGCGTGCATACCGCAAGGTATCGCGAGTTCGAATCTCGCCCTCTCCGTTTTTTCGAATTTGCCTTTTGGCAGATTTGAAAAAAATGAGGGTCTTGATGAGAACTCAAACTGCTAGCCCGTTGCGGCCGACTCTGCACCGAGGAGCCCGAATCTCGCCCTCTCCGTTTTTGACAAACCAATCGCAAAAACGACCGTTTTTCTGAATTTGTTACTGGGGGGGTTGCTTTTTTCTACAGATGGTGTAGAATATAATAAAGGATAAAATAAGAGGTAAAAGATTCGTCGAATTTTACCGCAAAAATAACTTTTATTCGTAATATCTACACGTTATGACAGGAACAATTAAGACCGTCGTGGCAGAGAAGAAATTTGGTTTTATCACTCCAGATGGAGGAGATAAAGACATTTTCTTCCACGCCACCTCGCTCGTCGGAGTCGATTTTTCCCAATTGGCTCCCGGTGACAAAGTCAGCTTTGAAACCGAAGATAGCGAGAAGGGTCCTCGCGCCAAGAACGTCACGCGCGAACAATAAACCTGATTTATTGATTTCGGTTGAATAAATAAAATACTCTCCTTAAAAGGGGGAGTATTTTAAGTTATATCTTCTATTGACGCAAATTTTATGGTATAATAGATCAAAGGTCGAAAAGCGATTAGATTATTTTAAAACCATAATTTTTGTAAAATAAATAATATGAAGAGTAAAGCTTTAGTAGTTATTATAATGGTGATTATAATGACTGGGCTTGGCGTGGGGGGTTACTACTACGCGATGACGCAAAATTTTTTCCAGCCCATTGCCTGGGATGGCGTTTATAAGATGACTGGAAACTTAGCTTGTCAGGGTACTTTTCCAGGTCTTACCACTGTTCCGATGGATTCAAATACTTATGTGAGCAGTAATAAAATAATAGAGGAAACGACAGGGGATAGTTTTGCAATTGATCAATTCGGTAAGGTGACGGAGACCATGCAACAAGATCAAGAAGGGACAAGTGTGGATGTTAAAGCTGATTACCAATTTTACGAAGAGAACGGCATGAAAAAATTTAGTGCTAACGGCGTGGTGAAGATGAGTACTGATAAGGCGAATGGTAATTATGCCTCAACTTGCAGCGGAACTGTTACCGGCGTTAAGCAGTAATCTGCGGAATTTATCTACACCCAGGCTGTAACAGGCCTGGGTGTTTTTAGTTATGCCGATTTGTGGTAAGATAGTAATAGATTAATATTAAAATTGACTTTAATTATGAACACAAAAATTTATTCTATTATCGTAACGTGCGTTATGGTTTTGGCGATTGCCGCGGCTGGATATTTTTATTGGCAAGTAGCCACCGCCAAAGATAAACTCAGTCGGGTGGAAAATGATTTACGGCAAAATCAGGAGCAATTGAATCAACTTCGTGAATTAATTAATTTCAGTTTAGGTAAAGCGAAAATTGCTGCAGAATTACTTAAAGATTCGGGCGATACATTTTTAGTCGCCGGAGATTTGAAGGTTGCAGCCATAAGCAACACGGAGGCCGAAGCGATTAACGCGAAAATTGTGGGAATTGAGGATAAGCAAGATAAAATCGCCCTGGAGAGCGCTTGGTCGGATTTTTTGTCTAGCCGAAAAATAAGTGATTATTTCGCCTTTTCAAAATTTTTAGCGGTGATGATTAAAAATAATTTAGACAATATTCGCTAATTAAATTTTATGGCTTCTCCCGAGCAAAAAGCGAAAATCATCAAGTACGCGAGATTTGTTTTTGGTTTGCTGATTTTGGTTTGGTTATTTTTCATCACGCCAATCTTGGCTAACCAAGATTTTATAACGGTCGCGTATTTTTACATAATGTCACCATTTGTTGTTTTTGCCGTTCCGTCAATTGCCATCAGTTTATATTTTTTAGTGACGACAAAAATAAGATTTAGATTAGATGTTGTCCTCTTGTTGTTGCTGTCGTTCCTTCTTTTTAGTTTAGGACGTGGCGTGATGCCGGAAAATATCAGTGGCGACGCGGAGTTACAAGTAACTGTCACGCGACAGAACGGCGCGCCTGTGGTTGATGTTGAAGTTGATGTGGCCAAGGAAACTGGCCAGCCACCTCAGGGGGGATTTAGAAATACGAATGCGGATGGAGTCGCTACTTTTAAAATTAAATCGGGTGATTACGTAATTTATTTTAATCAGGGAAATTTTCCGGCAGACCTCATGCCGCCGCCTGGGCCGATATCAGTTCAGGTCGGCGAGGGTGAGCTGAGCTTAAAAACGATAATTTTAGAAACTAAAAAATAATTTATTTTTTGAATTATGCCGGAGATTAATTGGCTTGAAGTAATTTTAATTTTTTTAGCCACGGCCGTTTCTGATGTTCTCTGGGTTTTTTATATCCGTCGAACAAGCAAGGGCAAGGCGATTTCCGCCGCATCATTTTCTGCAATGATTGTTCTCTTAGGCGGCCTTGTTGTTTTGGCTTATGTTGATAATATGTGGTATTTGATTCCGGCAGCGATCGGAGCTTTCGTGGGGACAATTATCACTATTAAATTTGATATAAAGAATAAAAAATATAGATAAATTTATGACAGAAGAATTTAAAGTTTCCGGCGAAGAGATTTTGAAAAAAGTAAAAGAGATAATCAAAGAGGGGAACGCCAGGAAAATTATCATCAAAAACGAAAAAGGTGAAACGATTGTGGAAATCCCCCTGACTTTTGCCGTGGTTGGGGCAGTGCTTCTTCCGGTTTTAGCCGCGGTCGGAGCCATTGCTGGAATTTTAACGAAGTGTACCCTGGTAGTTGAAAAAAAGTGAAGAAAATTTAGAAAAAAGACGGGGTTGACCCCGATTAGAAGTTCAGTAATGTGCGTGGGTGATAAATTGTTAGGTAGGTGAAGCCGGCTTCGCCTATTTTTTATTTAAATTAAGTATAAATAACTTAAAACTTCTAACGGGATTGACTTAACGCCGTCTTTATGTTATTATGCTAAAATATGATAAATCATATTTTTCGAATTAACCAAAAAATAACATATGGCAAAAGCCAATCCATTCGATTTTAAAGGTTACGGTCTAACTACTATGGGTGAACGCGGTCAGATTGTAATTCCGAAAAATATTCGTTTAGCCATGAAGGTTCGTCCGGGAGATAAATTTTTTATCTGCGCCCGCGCCGGAAAAGTTATTGCCATGGTCAAGCCCGATCATTTTGACGAATTAATTAACGAGATGACGGACTTTTTGAATAAATTAAAAAAGACGAAAGGAAAATAAATATAATTATTCAATTTTTATTTTAAAATAATATGGGGAAAATTTTAAGTTTTTTGAAGTCGCTAATCAAGAAAAAGTCATTTTGGATAATCGCAGTTATCGTCGTTTTGGGTGGTTCGTATTTTGTTAACGCGGCGATTAAGGGTAATAAAATTGAATATGTCACTGAAGATGTAAAAATGGGAAATATAAGTCAGACGGTTTCGGCGACGGGGACGGTCACCACTTCAGAAAAAATTGATTTGAATTTTAAAACTACGGGAACGCTGAAGGAAATTTCGGTTAGCGAAGACGATGAAGTTAAAACCGGCCAGGTTTTGGCGCGTCTTAATGATCGCGCTGCCCGGGCGCAAGTTTTACAAGCCCAGGCCAGTTTGTCTTCGGCCGTTTCTAATTTGAATAAAATTTTAGCCGGAGCAACTTCCGAGGACGTTAAAATATCTGAAGAGACGGCTAATAACGCGAAAACGGCTTACGAAAATGCTAAACGAGATTATGCTGCACTCGCGGCGAAATTGGATAGAGACATCGAAGGTTATGAAAAAGCCGTAACTTCGGCGGAAACGTCGCTTGCCGACAGTCAGAAAAATTTAGAAAACGCAGGAGTTTATTATAATCAGGCCGTGACAAACACCAGGGCCAGCGCGCTTACTTCCGCGGAGACAAATTTACTTTCGGGCGACATTGTTTTAAATAATATTAATTATAATTTATCTATCGTTCGGAGCGGAATCACGGCCAATCAGCAAGAAATTTATGCCGCTGATAACTATCGGGTTATGGCTGTCAATGAATCCTCGACGGCTAAAACGACTTTATCTTTTGCGAAAACAACCACGAGTTCATCCGACGCTCGTTTGGCCTTGAGCCAGACGACTTCAGCGTTGAATAAAATTTTAACTTCACTTTCTCATCTTTTGGCGGCGGTTTCCTCGGCAGCGGCCGGTAACCCCGAAGAATTGACTACCATTGAAACCGTGAAAACAGGCGTGAAGACGGATCAGACGTCAATTTCGACCGCTCTCACGGCCGTGCAGACCGCCGAGCAAGCATTTTTAAACGCGGAAAATAATTATCAAACGCAAACCGACACTTACCAGGCGGCGGTGAATACGGCAAACAATAGTTTAACCACTGCCCGTTCCAATCTTTCTACGGCTCTGGCGAGCAAAGATGTTCAACTCGCAAGTTCAAAGGCATCCGTGGACAGCGCCTTGGGTGCTTATAATTTAGCCAAGGCCCAGCTTGATTATAAAACCGCCGCGCCGCGCACGGTGGATGTTTCTTATTATCGCGCGCAGGTGGCGGCTGCCTCCGCGTCGCTTGAATATTACAGAAGTCAATTGGATGATTATATTCTGAAAGCGCCGACCGAAGGGAGAATAACTTTTGTAAATTACAGCGTGGGCGAACAGACAAATTTAACCAAGGCGGTCGTTTCCATGCTTGGAAAAAATAAATTTTATGTTGAGGTTGATATTCCCGAGTCCGATATTGCTAAAATAAAAGTTCAAAATCCAGTTTCAATAACTCTTGACGCGTATCCTGATAATGTGAAGTTTGAGGGACAAGTAATTCTTATTTATCCGGCAGAGACCGTTATCCAGGATGTTGTTTATTATAAAGTTAAGGTGGAGATGGATGGAACGACTTACGAAGTGAAATCCGGCATGACGGCAAATTGTGATATTTTGGCTGCCAGCCGCGAGAATGTTCTGAATATGCCTTACCGGGCGCTCAAAGAAGATAAAAATGGCAGACAATTTGTAGAAATTTTAGTGGACGGAAAGCCGGTCGAAAAAAATGTAGAAGTCGGTCTCCGGGGCGATGAGGGTGAAGTGGAAGTTCTTTCCGGCCTTTCTGCCGGAGATAAAGTAATTATCCTCGAGAAAAAACTTTAATATGGAGCAGCTCATAAAAACAATCCATCTTTGTAAAGAATATAATAACGACGGTGTCATTACCAAAGTTCTGCACGAGGTTGATCTCGAAATTGGTAAGGGAGAGTTTATCGCGATAATGGGACCGTCCGGCTCGGGTAAATCAACCTTGATGCAAATTTTGGGATTTTTAGAACGGCCAACTTGCGGCCAATATTTTTTTGAGGGTATTGACGGGAGTAAATTCACTGATGATGAATTGGCTGTAATCAGAAACGAAAAAATCGGTTTTATTTTTCAATCTTTCAATCTTTTACCCAAAACTTCGGTGTACGACAATGTCCGCCTGCCGCTTCTCTACGACGAAAAAAAGAGAATTAAAGACCAACGCACGGCTATCATTGAAGCAATAAAGGCGGTCGGGCTTTATCACCGCATGGATAATTTATCTAATCAGTTGTCTGGCGGTGAGAAACAAAGAGTGGCTATCGCCCGGGCGCTCGTAACCGAGCCGGAAGTTATTTTTGCCGATGAGCCGACCGGGAATCTTGATTCTAAAAGCGGAAAATTAGTTATGGAAATTTTGCAAAATTTGAACAATAAAGGTAAAACGATTATTTTGGTCACTCACGAAAAGTATACGGCCGAGCATGCCCGGCGCATTATAAAAGTCATGGACGGAACAGTTCAGGAAGACACGGAGGTTAAACAGCGCCTCTTTGCGAAAGATGCTGAGGATTTAATAAAATAGTTTTATTGTCGAGGATAGCGAGGGGGAAAGGGCCGCTCTTTTTCCCCGAGCGTCAGAGATAATACAGAGTATGGATCTGCGGTCAACAATTCGTGTTGCTTATATTGGATTAAAAACAAAAAAATCCCGAACATTTATGACAATGCTCGGGATAATTATTGGTATATCTTCGGTTATTATAATTGTTTCCGTGGGGGGCGGCGCGCAAAGTTTGATTTTAAATCAGGTAAAGGGGATGGGATCAAATTTAATTGGAATTTTTCCCGGCGCCTCGGAAGAAGAGGGTCCGCCGCCGTCCGCTCTTGGGATTGTTAATACTACTTTAAAAAATTCCGATCTGGATGCGATTATAAAAAATAATAGCGTCCCAAATGCCATAGCCGTGACTTATTATGATCGCGGAGTCGGGACTTTTCAACGGCAAGAAAAAAAATACGATGGGACTTTTGTTGGGACAACGGCGAGTTACACAAAAGTGCATGATGTGGAGATGGCGCGCGGACGTTTTTTAAATGAAGACGAGGAAAAAGATTTGGCTAGGGTAGTTGTGTTGGGAGCGGAGGTTGCTCGGGAGCTTTTCGGGGACAATGATCCTGTTGGAAAAAATATTAAAATAAAAAAAGAGGAATTTAAGGTTATTGGGGTTGTAGAAAAACGAGGTACGCAATTATTTGAAAATCAGGACGCGTTGTCTTTTATTCCAATTTCCACCGCGCAGAAAATAATGCTCGGAGTTAATTACATTTCTTTGGCCAGAGTGCAAATAGACGCCGAGGAAAATACCGATCAGGCCGTGGCTGATATCGGGGCGCTTCTTCGAGATCGCCACAAACTTGGAAAAAATGAGCCAGATGATTTTAGTATTCGTCCACAAACTCAAGCCATTGAAATTTTTTCTTCCATTACCGATTCTTTGACATATTTTTTGGCAGCCATTGCGGCGATTTCTCTTTTGGTCGGTGGCATTGGAATTATGAATATAATGTTAATCGCCGTGGTGGAACGGACGCGGGAAGTCGGTCTGCGAAAAGCCTTAGGAGCTAAAAATAAAAACATTTTAAGTCAATTTTTGGCTGAAGCGATTGTTGTAACTTTATCCGGAGGAATTGTCGGAGTAATTTTTGGAATTTTAATTTCTTTCTTGGTTGCTATTCTCGCCCGGCAGCTTGGCTTTGAATGGGACCTTATAATTTCTTATAAAGCGATTTTACTTTCCTGTTCAATTTCCATTTTGATAGGATTAATTTTTGGAATTTATCCGGCAGAGAGAGCGGCAAAATTAAATCCGATTGAGGCCTTGCGCTATGAGTAAAATTAATTTATCTTTTTTAAAAACACCAATTAACATTGCCCTCGACGCGCTCTTTCGGCATAAACTCAGGGCGGTTTTGACGGTTTTGGGAATCACGGTCGGTATTACCGCCGTGATTGTTGTACTTTCGGCCGGCAGGGCTATTGAAGATTTTATTGTCGGACAAGTGACGATGTTTGGAACCGATTATATCGAAGTTGAAGTGAAAGTTCCTTCAACGGAACATGTTTCAAGTGAAAATGCGGCGAGTATGGCGCAAGGCGTCACAATTACTACTCTGAAAGAAAAAGACGCGGATGAATTAAAAAAAATTGCCAATGTCAGCGATATTTATTCAGGCCAAACCGGCCAGGCGGTTTTTTCTTACAAAGACCAAAATAAAGTGACTTTGATTTTTGGCGTTACGTCTTCATTTGATGCGATTGACTCGGGCGAAGTGGATAAGGGCCGTTTTTTCACTGATGCGGAAGATAAAAGTTTGGCGCGGGTCGTGGTTTTAGGAAGTAATCTTAAGAAAAAATTATTTAACGACGACGATGCTATCGGTAAGCAAATAAAAGTTGGAAAACAAAGTTACAGAGTTATTGGTGTGATGAAAGAGCGGGGGAGTGCCGGAATTTTTTCTTTTGATGATATTGCCTTTTTACCTTTGCGCACAATGCAAAAATTAGTTTTGGGCATAGATTATATTCAATTTATTTTTATTCAAATTAAAGATACTGCTCTTACTGATGTGACGGTTGATGATGTTACTGTGCGAATGCGCGAATTACACAAGATTGATGATCCCAATAAAGATGATTTTGCCGTGATGTCTGCGGCGGAAGGGTTGGCACTACTTGGTACGATCACTGGTGCAATAAAAATTTTACTTTTTGCTCTGGCTTCAATTTCGCTTGTGGTCGGCGGCGTGGGAATTATGAATGTGATGTACGTGGCCGTGGCGGAGCGGACTTTTGAAATCGGATTACGTAAAGCCATTGGTGCAAAGAGCCGAGATATCTTAAAGCAATTTTTGGCTGAAGCTGTCGGAATAACTTTTTTGGGAGGGCTCGCCGGAACTATTTTGGGCACGGCAATTTCTTTTTTGGTAAGTATTGTTGCGAATTCATTGGGTTTTGCTTGGCAATTTCATCTGTCCCCGCAATATATTTTTCTTGCGGTTGGCGTTTCCGTCTTGGTCGGTTTAATTTCCGGAATTTATCCGGCCCGCGCCGCCTCGCGCCTTGAGCCGATTGTCGCGTTGAAAAAAGAGTAACTAATAATTAAAATAAATCTATGAAAAATCAAAAAGTTTTGTTTTGGTCGTTGGTAAATGCCGTTGGAGTTTTTATTTATGTAGTGGCCGTGGTTTTGGTCATGACGAACGGCGAGAAAATTTTTGGTGAGATGGAAAATTTTTGGGGACCAGTAACATTCCTTTTACTTTTTGTATTTTCGGCGCTCGTGTGCGGTCTCTTAGTTTTTGGTCGACCGGTTTATCTCTGGTTTGATAATAATAAAAAGGAAGCCGTGAAAATGCTTCTTTTTACCGTGGCAAATTTATTTGTGATTCTTTTAGTGGCGTTATTGGTTAATGTTTTTGTTAGATAAAAAAACGCCAGTTTTCGGATGAAACTGGCAAACCGGTCAATGGACAGTCGTCCTAATAGGTCGAAAGCCATACGAGTCGTACGAAGGCGGCGCGACATTCTTTGCACTGTTCCAGGTGGTCAAGAAAGTGTTGTTCTGCTTCCGCGTTGGCTTGGCCTCGACAGTAGGAATCAAACAGTTGATGTGCGGTTGGGTCATCACACCGTTGGCGAGTGATCCCGAGATCAAGACGGCAGGTTCTCTCTTGAGGAGACATTTTCACGAATTGCTGCAGGCGTCCCCTTATTTCGAGGAGTTCGCCTCCTTGAGGGTTTTTACATCTATTCCACTTCCTCGAACAAGCGCTACCGTAGCCGCATCAGCCATGGATCGGTCGCTTCTTTCCATTTCTTCTTCCTTTAAGCTCTACTTTATTTTGTTTTCTTGATTTTGTCAATGCGATTTAGAGTTTAAAAAACGGGCCTTGTTGGTCCGTTTTTATGTTTTTATTTTTCCGATTAATTTTTCTAATTTATTTTTGGAAATCGCGCCGGAGCGGAGAAGGGTCGGCGGCGAAGTGGTGCAGTCCAAAACGGTCGACTCTCGGCCGAGTTTGGTTTTCCCGCCGTCCAGAATCAGATCAATTTTATTGTTTAAATATTTTTTGACGTCGTGCGAGGTGGTCGGGCTTTTTTTACCCGAGATGTTTGCGGAGGTCGTGGCAAGCGGCCGGCCGAGCTTTTGGAGGAGGGTAAGCACTACGGGATTAGCCGGCACGCGAACGCCAACGGAATTTTTTCCGGCAGTGACGACGTTAGAAATTATTTTTTTCTTTTTGAGTACGACTGTTAACGGTCCCGGCCAGAATTTGTCAGTTAATTTTTTAACTTTTACAGACGCGTCTCGCGTGTATTTTTTTAAATCACTTTTTTTTGCGATCAAAATGGGTAGGGGATTCGTATGTGGTCTTTTCTTCACCACGAATATTTTTTCGACCGCTCCTGAATTCCGCGCGTCAGCGCCTAAGCCGTAGACCGTGTCTGTTGGAAAAGCAACTAAGCCGCCTCGTTTTAGAATCGCGGCGGCCATTTTTATTTTTTCTTTTTCTGGATTTTTAGGATTTATTTTTAGGACTAAAGTTTTCATTCGTGAAAATAACTTTTCTTTTTACTAAATCCGCCTTTTACAATTTCCACGCCGTGCGAAGTTCCGAGTCGCGAAGCGCCGGCCGCAAGAAATGATAAAGCAGTTTTGAAATCAGATATTCCGCCCGAGGCCTTAATTCTAATTTTATCGCCGACAACTTTTTTCATTATTTTGACGTCGGAAATTTTTGCGCCGGCACGCAAACCGACTGCGGTTTTTACAAAATCAGCGCCGGAAGCCAAAACTAATTGTGACGCTTTATAAATTTCTTTATCGGTTAATTCCGGCGATTCAATTATAACTTTCATAATTTTTTCGCGTTTCGCTTTGGCTAAGGTTTTTAATTCTTTTAAAATAAATCCGTAGTCCTTATTTTTTAGGGCCTGGCGGTTCATGACAAAATCAAATTCGTCGGCAAAAGGAAAGGCCTTTTTCATTTCCGCGAGCTTCGCCTCGGTGCACTGCGCACCGAAAGGAAAACCCATTACCACGCCAACTTTTATTTTTGTTCCGCGTAATAATTTTTTGGCGAGTGGTGCGTAATATGGCAAAACCATGACTAAATAGAATCCGTATTTTTTCGCTTCGGCACAAAGTTTTCTGATATCGCCGGCCGTAGAATTTGGGCTAACTTCGGTGTGATCGATATATTGCGCTATCAGTCGTGGATTTTTGCGCAGGAGATTGATGTTTGGTTTTTCAAAATTTTTACCCATAAAATTTATAAATAAGCGTATAAAACGTATCTCCTCATCATCCGATGAGTATTAAAATAATATGCGATTTTGCTGATTGAATTTTCCATCATTTCCATCCACTCGTCGCGGCGATGATAATACATCGGCAGAATCGTGTATTCAAGTTTATTATACAAATCATCAAGTTCTCTTTTTTCCGCCCCGTTCGTTTTTATTTTTTCGTCCGGCCCTGGCCCGATTGCCCAGCCGGTTATTCCCTCCACAAAACCTTCAATCCACCAACCATCCAAAACAGAAAAATTTAAAACGCCGTTATGAGCCGCTTTCATTCCCGAAGTGCCCGAGGCCTCCATTGGTCTTTCCGGATTATTTAACCAAATATCAGAGCCGCTGGTAAGTTTTTTTGCCATTTCAATATTGTAGTTTGGTAAATAAACTATTTTGATGTCCCCCTTTAATTTTTTGATATTTTGAAAAACTTCTTTGATTATTTTTTTTCCGCCCAAGTCACGTGGGTGGGCCTTACCGGCGAAAATTATTTGCAGAGGAAATTTTTTGGCGATTTCTTTTAATCGTTTGAGGTCGCTAAAAATAAAATTGTGTCTTTTGTAGGAGGTGGCGCGTCGGGCAAAACTAATAGTTAAAACATTTTTTTTCATGCCAACGCCAGTTTCGCGATTAATGTAGTCGATTAGTTCGCTCTTTGCCCTATCGCGCGCCTTCCAAATTTCTTCATTAGGAATTATCGAGGCGCGGATAAAAAGTTCCGGTTCGGCTGCCCAGCCCGCGAGATATTTATCATAAAGTTTTCGGAAAGCGGGATGGGTCCAGGTATAAGAATGGACGCCATTTGTGATAGCGTGGATTTCGTAGCCCGGAAACATTTTTTTTGAAATTTCACGGTGACGTTTGGCCACGCCGTTCACGTAGTTACTCATATTAAAAGCGAGCGTGGTCATGTTGAGTCGATCTTTCCCGCCAATTTTTTTAAAAAGTTCCGGCGCGACGAGCGGTTCCATCTGTTCATGGACGAGATTATAATCAAACTGATCGTGGCCGGCGGCAACCGGCGTGTGGGTTGTAAAAACTGACATGCTCCGCGTTTTTTCAAAATTAAAATTATTCATCCGCAAAAGTTCCAAGGTTAAAAACGCAGCATGACCTTCATTCATGTGATATTTTTTAACATCAACGCCGAGGATTTTTAAAATGCGCGCGCCACCAACGCCCAAAACAATTTCTTGCTTCAGTCGATATTTGGCATCACCGCCATAGAGAAAATGAGAAATTTGTCTGTCCTTCAAAATATTTTCTTTAAGATCAGTGTCTAAAAAGATGACGTGAACTTTTGCACCGCTCGCGCCGCGCACAGTGTAAAGCCATGGTTTAATGACAACCCTTCGGCCATGAATATGAACTTCGGTCGTGACAGGCAGGGGAGTCAAATATTTTTTTGGATTCCATTTTACCGGATGCTCAATTTGTCGGCCGTCGCGCGTCAGCTCTTGCGTGAAATAACCCTTATGGTTTAAAAGTGTGACGGCAATAAAAGGAATCTCTAAATCAGCCGCCGATTTTGTCGCGTCGCCGGCCAAAATTCCCAAGCCCCCGCTGTAAGTTGGGATTTCTTCGCGCAAACCGATTTCCATTGTAAAATAAGCGATTTTCGGTTCGTTTGTTAGGTTTTTTAATTCGAGTATTTTTTTGTCAGTCATACCTTTACTTTAAGCGAAGTTTAAACTACAATATTAAAGCAAACGTTTTTGATATTGTATCATAAAAAAGGTCTAAAAGCGACTATGCCCGATTCGCAAGTTGAGGAAATTAAAAATCGCCTGGATATTGTGGAAGTCGTTAGCGAGTACGTATCCAACATGAAGCAGGCCGGCGGAAACTGGAAGGGTCTTTGTCCGTTTCATAACGAGAAGACACCTTCTTTTATGGTTTCTCGCGACAAACAAATTTGGCATTGTTTCGGTTGCGGCGAAGGCGGCGACGTGATAAGTTTTGTCCAAAAAGTTGAAAATATTGAATTTCCCGAGGCCTTAAAAATTTTGGCCAAGCGCGCCGGCGTGACGCTCCGCTACGAAGATAAGAGCTTATCAAATCAAAAAACAAAACTTCTTGATATCTTGGAAGCGGCGGCGAAATTTTATCATCAAAATTTATTGCAGTCAGCCGAAGCCGAAACAGCGAGAAATTATATTTTTAGAAAACGAGCGTTGACCGAGGAAACGGTGGAAAAATTTTTTCTTGGTTTCGCGCCAAATTCTTGGGACACCGCGATGAATTTTTTACGCGGTAAGGGTTTTACAGAGAAAGATATTTTTCTGGCTGGACTTTCTGTTAAAAAAGAACGCGGTTCCGGATTTTATGATCGTTTTCGGGGAAGAATAATGTTTCCGATTCGCGACATTCATGGTCATGTGGTTGGATTTACGGCGCGCATAATGCCCGAAGATGAAAAAAAAGAAAACGCCGGAGGAAAATATGTAAACACGCCGCAGACATTGGTGTATGACAAGAGCCGGGTGATTTATGGTTTGGATTTTGCCAAGCAGGAAATTAAAAAAGAAAATTTGGCGGTAATGGTTGAGGGAAATATGGATGTGATTGCTTCGCATCAGGCGGGAGTTCAAAATGTTGTGGCTTCGTCTGGGACAGCAATGACCGTAGAGCAAGTGAATTTGTTAAAAAGATATTCTCCGAATCTCGCGATTTCTTTTGACGCGGATTTGGCCGGAAGCACGGCGGCCATGCGGGGGATTGATGTTGCCTTAAAAGAGGGGATCAATATAAAAGTTATAATGCTAACGCCGGAAATTGGAAAAGATCCGGATGACTACATTAAAAAAGATCCGAACCTTTGGCGCGAGGCGATTTCGAACTCCATGGCTTTCATGGATTATTATATTAAAAAAACTTTAAACGGTCTTGATCTTAGAAAAGTTGAAGATAAAAAAATAGCGGCCAAAACTTTGCTTGCGCAGGTGGTAAAAATTCCCGATAAAGTTGAACAAACTTTTTATCTGGAAAAATTGGCCAACATTTTGGGCGTGTCTGAACAGGTTCTTCGCGAATCCTTACCCCACGAAAAAATCGCGGCGGTTCCGGCAGCATCCGGAAAAACTATTATCGCCGCAGCAAAAAATCGTCCTTCACTTATCGCCGAGAGGTTTATTGCCCTGGTTTTAAAATGTCCGCAGCAATTATCCGCCGCCATTCCTTATCTTGAGCCATTTATGTTTCCGGGAGAAATGTTAAGAGAAATTTACAAAAACTTAATTTTGTATTATAATAAATCTGTGGATAAAAGTGATTTGAAGGATGCCCTGAACGATTTTTCTGGCGATCCAACGAGTAAAAAATATCTTGAAACCTTGTCACTTTTGGCAGAAAGGGATTTTTCAGATTTTGGGGAAGAAGAAATTGGTAATGAAATTCTACAGAACGCAAAATATTTGCGCGAGGACTATATTAAAAATGAACGTCAGCGGCTACAAACTGAAATGAAAAAGGCGGAAGAAAATAAGGAGATTGGACGGATAAAAGAATTGGCTGAGGAATTTAACAAGTTGATAAATATTTAAAGTTGAAAGATAGAAATAAGAGGAGAGTTTTGTAATTTGTCTTTGGCGGTTAAGGATTTGATGAAAAATAGAGGCAGATGGACGCGGATCTAAACGCGGATTAACGCAGAAATTTTATTTTGTAAATTAAGGAAATAAATGAAGACCAAAAAAGCGCAACGGCCGAAGAGAAAAGGCAAGAGCGTTAAAAAATTTAAGATCAAGAAAAGGGGCGGTAAGAAAAAGATAGTGCGTCGTCCCAAAAAAGTTAAGGCGAGAAAAGTTCTGAAAGGTGCCGCGCCTAAAATCCTTCCGCCAGGTGAAGAGGCGGTTAAATCTCTTTTAGACAAGGGTCGAATGAGAGGTTTTTTAACTGATTCGGAAATTCTTTTTACTTTTCCTGATTTAGAAAATTATATTAAAAAATACGAAGAATTTTTGGAAAAAATTGATGAGGCCGGTATTTCCTTGGTTGAAGTGAAGGCAGATATTTTAGGCAGGGAAGAGGAGCGTAAAAAACTTTTATCTGATATCGGCGTAAGTAAAGAAAAAAAGCGACTGGATCTTGGCGATATTTCTACTGATTCGATTCAAATGTATCTACGCGAGATCGGCAAAGTTCCTCTCTTGAAGACCGAAGAAGAAATGTCTCTGGCCAGACGTAAAGAAATGGGTGATCAGGAAGCGGCGCAGAGATTAATGGTCGCCAATTTACGTCTTGTCGTTTCTATCGCTAAAAAATTCGTGGGGAAAAATTTATCTTTGGCGGACTTGATTCAGGAAGGAAATATCGGTTTGATGCGCGCCGTGGAAAAATTTGATCCAAGTAAAGGTTATAAATTTTCAACTTACGCGACCTGGTGGATTCGCCAGGCCGTGACGCGCGCTCTAGCCGACCAGTCGCGTACGATCAGAATTCCGGTGCATATGGTGGAAACAATTAACCGTTATCAGCAGGTGGCGCGGCAATTGATTCAGGATTTGGGACGCGAACCCTTGCCGGAAGAAATTGCTTCGGAAATGGGAGAGGACGTAGAAAAAATTAGAAATTTAATTCAGATTTCGCAAGACACGGTTTCGCTTGATACTTCAGTCGGCGATGAAGACGAAGACAGCGTGCTTGAAGATTTCATTGAGGATTTTAAAAATGTTTCTCCGGATCGCGCGGCGGCTTTACAACTTTTGCGGGAATATGTTAAAGAAGCAATTAAAGATCTCCTGCCTCGCGAACAGAAAATTTTAGAAATGCGTTTTGGTTTGTCCGACGGCGTTTCGCATACCCTGGAAGAAGTCGGCGAAGAATTTGGTGTAACCCGTGAACGCATCCGGCAAATTGAAGCCAAGGCCCTGGAAAAAGTTCAAGGATTTAAGGGTATTGAAAAATTAAGGGATTATTGATAAAGTGTAAAACCAAAGTAATTTTTGGTAAATCTTCGCATATTCCGGGGTAGCTCAGCGGCAGAGCGTTCGGCTGTTAACCGATTGGTCGTGGGTTCGAATCCCACCCCCGGAGCCATGAAAAAACGAGTACCCACTGGTACGCGTTTTTTCATTGTTGGGGTTTGGAGAGAATCCACACCCCGTAAGTCCTTTGTGGCCGGATTTGCACCGAGGCGCCTTCGAATCCCACCCCCGGAGCCAAAATAAAAAATCCGACTTTCGGTCGGGTTTTTCCTTTTAGGCAAAAATTTAGTATAATAGTATAATTAATATAATATGATAAACTTCCCTAATATTTTAAGTTTAATACGCGTTGTCTTGGCTTTTGTTTTCGCCGTGCTTCTTTTTAATTCTTATAAATTCCTGGCAGCAGGAGTTTTTTTATTGGCCATTGTGACTGACGTTTTGGACGGATATTTAGCGCGGAAGTTTAATCAAGTTACTTTACTTGGAAAAATTTTAGATCCGGCGGCGGACCGGCTTTTGGCGCTTCTGGCTTTTTTAATTTTATATCTAAATCATGGTTTGCCGGCGGGACTCGCGATCTTAGCGATCAGTTATCATCTTTTTATCGTTATTGGCTGGGTAATAATTTTCCAGACGAAAAAAGTTGCGATTGGACATAGTTTTTGGGGAAAATTAAATTCTTTCCTGCAAGCACTTCTCTTCTTTTCGGTGATTTTTAATTTTTATCCCAAGATTTTTTTCATCCTAGTGACCCTTTCCATTTTAATTGCTTTTTTAAATTATTTTATCCGAGCCGTTAAGATTTTAAAAAATAAAAGTGAGGAATAATTATGAGTCCGATGGAAAGTATCTTATTGCACGCAAGTTTAGTAGGCCTTTTATTTTTAGTAGTTTTGCTCGCGGTGATTTTAATAATTATGTTTCGGGGCGCGCCGTATGTACCAAGTCAAAAGAAAACTGTTCAGCAAATGACCGAGATAGCAAATGTCCGTCCCGGAGAGCGGGCGATTGATTTGGGATCAGGTGACGGAAGAGTTGTAATTGCTCTCGCCCGGGCCGGGGCCGAAGCCCACGGTTATGAAATCAATCCGTTGCTTGTTTGGTTGGGTCGTCGAGAAATTAGAAGGGCGGGGTTGGGAGATAAGGCCTTCATCCATTGGAAAGATTTTTGGTCAGTAGATTTTTCTACTTTTGATATTGTAACAGTTTTCGGTATCAGCCATATCATGGGATTTTTGAGAAGAAAATGTAGGAAAGAATTGAAGGCGAGCGCTAGGGTAGTAGCTAACTCTTTCCCATTCTCGAGGTGGCCGCATACTAAAAAAGTAGGTGAAGTTTATCTTTACGAGCGCGGAAAATTATGATATTTCTCTTGCAGTGTTTATATTTTATACTGCCGGCGTACATCGCGAATATGGCGCCGGTTTTTGCAGAGAAATTGGGCGTGCTAAAATTTTTGGCCAGATCGGTTGACGGCGGAAAAATGTGGAAAGGACGGCCGATTTTTGGAGATCATAAAACTTGGCGGGGATTTGTGGTCGGCATTGTCTCGGCTCTCGCCGTCGTCTGGCTCCAATATTTTTTGCAGCAATTTTATTTTTCCCAAAAAATTAGTTTAATAAATTATTCTGAGGTAAACCTTTGGTTTTTAGGAATTCTTTTAGGTTTTGGCGCGCTTTTCGGAGATTTAGTTAAAAGTTTTTTTAAAAGACGTATTGGAGTTTTGCCCGGCAAACCGTGGATTCCCTTTGATCAAATTGATTTTGCGCTCGGTGCATTAATTTTTGTGAATTTTATTTTTCGTACGCCATGGACTCTTGTGATTATAGTTTTATTGGTTACGCCCATTTTGCATATTTCAGCTAATCGCCTTGGCTATTTACTGAAAATTAGAAATACGAAGTGGTAATTTCTCTTGAAATTTAAAAAGAAAAAAGGTATACTCTGCTCATGGGAAAACTATACATTATCGCTACACCAATTGGAAATTTAGAGGATATAACCTTGCGCGCTCTTCGGATTTTGAAAGAGGTGGATTTAGTTTTGTGTGAAGATACGAGGCAGACGAGAAAACTTTTAGATAGATATGAAATAAAAACGCCGACCTTGAGTTATCATCAGCATAGCAAACTGCAAAAGATTGAACAAATTATTGAACTTTTACGAAACGGAAAAAATCTGGCCTTGGTTTCCGACGCCGGCACGCCGGCCATTTCTGACCCGGGCGGAAAATTAGTTGAAGAAGTTTTACGGGCCTTGGACACTGAAGCGGAAATTATTCCGATTCCTGGGGCGTCGGCCGTAACTACCGCGGCAAGTATTTCCGGTTTTCCCACAGACAAATTTTTATTTTTGGGATTTCCGCCGCACAAAAAAGGTAGAAACAAATTTTTTAAAAAAATTGCGGAATCAGATGTGACGGTTATATTTTATGAATCCACACACCGAATTTTAAAGTCATTGGAAGAACTGCGGGCGGCGACAGGGGAGAGGGAAGTCGCGGTTTGTCGCGAGATGACGAAAATGTTTGAAACAATTTATCGGGGAACGGTCGGCGAAGTTTTAGAAAAATTAAAAGCTGATACAACAAAAGGCGAATTCGCGGTGGTAGTCAGAAAATAATTATTATTGAGAATTTTTTATTATGAAAAATTTTGACAGAGAACCGGAAGGCGAAAGACAAGAAAAGCTAGAGCATCTTAAAATAGATCTGGATAAAACGAAGTGGGCAGAGAAGAGGATAGATGATCGGGAAAGCGGGGGTGCGGAAAGCGAGAAAATGGGAGCGATAGAAATAGAGGTTGAAGAATTTAATGCTGAGTTGGAAAGGTCCAAGAAAGAAGTAAATTTTTTTCTTGATGAGGCGACTTTTGAGGCGAGGCGCGCCGAGTTGGAAGATAGGCGTGCAGCTATCTTGGAAAAAATTAGTGAATACACAAGTTCATAAATATTTTACAGCGGGAGAATTATGTCAGAAAAATTTTACATCACGACGCCGATTTATTATGTGAATGACAAGCCGCACATTGGCCATGCTTATACGACCATCACGGCTGATGTTTTCGCGCGCTATCATCGGATGCGGGGCGCGGAAGTTTTCTTTTTGACCGGCACGGACGAGCATGGCGTAAAAATTCAGCAGATAGCAGAAAAAAAAGGCAAGGCGCCCAAGGAATTTGTTGATGAAATTGCCGCCGCGTTTTCTACTGCCTGGGACACACTCAATATTTCCAATGATAATTTTATCCGAACAACTAACCCGGCGCACGAAAAAGCTGTGGCCGAGGTGACGCAAAAACTTTTTGACAAAAAATTTATTTACAAAGGGAAATACGAGGGTCTCTACTGCGTTGGCTGTGAACAATATAAAACTAGGGCGGAATTGGTTGACGGGAAATGTCCAGATCATAAAATTGAACCGGAGATACGTTCCGAAGAAGCATATTTATTTCAGATGTCTAAATTTCAGGAGGAATTACTACGGTTAATAAAAAATGACGAATTGAAAATCAGCCCGGAAACGCGGAAAAACGAAGTAATTTCTTTTTATGAAAAAGAAGGGTTAAAAGACGTCGCGATTTCCCGAAAAAAAGAAAAGGTTTTTTGGGGGATAGAATTACCGTTTGATAAGGATCACACGCTTTACGTTTGGATTGACGCTTTCTTGAATTATTTAACCGGCTTGGGTTGGCCCAAAGATAAAAAAACGTATAAAAAGTTCTGGCCCGCGGATGTGCATCTTATGAGTAAAGATATTTTGCGCGTCCACTCCACGCTTTGGCCGGCCTTGCTTTTGGCCATGGGCGAAGAATTGCCAAAAGAACTTTTTATCCACGGATATTTTACGATTGACGGGCAAAAAATGAGTAAGTCGCTCGGCAATGTTATTGATCCCGTGGAGTTGGCGCAAAAATACGGCGTTGATGAAGTTAGATATTTTCTTTCGCGGGAAATTTCTTTTGGGGAAGATGGGGATTTTAGTTTTAGACGCTTGGAAGAAAGATACAACGCGGAATTAGCCAATGGCCTCGGAAATTTAGTTGCTCGGGTTTTGGCGATGTGTGAAAAATATTTTGACAGTAAAATTCCGGAGAAAACTTCCGGCAGTGCGGAGAGGACTTGGCAGAGTTATGAAATAAATATGGAAAAATTGGCGCCGCACTTGGCCCTGAAAGATGTTTGGGATTTGATTTCTTTTTGCGATCAATTTATTAATACCGAAGCGCCTTGGCAGTTGGCAAAAGTAGATAAAGAAAAATTGTCGCGGGTGATTTATACACTACTCGAGACATTGCGTCACATTGCTTGGCTTATCTCGCCGTTTATGCCCATGACTGCCGATAAAATTTTTGAACAATTAGGTTTGAAACCGGAGACGGAAAAGAAAAAAAGTTTAGAGAAAGCAAAAGTTTGGGGCGGGCTCGCGTCGGGAAAGAAAATAAAAAAAGGCGCGGCGTTGTTTCCGAGATTAGAAAAATAAAAATCATAAAATTAAATAGAATCAAAATTCGGTGATGAGCCGGATTTTTTGTCTTGACACTTATGCGTTTTTGCGGTGAAATTCAATTATCTCCCGGGCAATGTCGCTCGGGAAAGAAGCTCTTAACCAACACGACTGGTTCGCTGCGGCTTTGGCTTAAGCGGGCTTGATGTTGGGCGAGAGCGAGGAGTGTGGGCCATGGCAGCTTTCAGGGATGAACGACCGGACGTGAAGAGGATCGCTTGGCTTGCCGAACGAATGGGCGCGAGGAAGATGTTCATTACGGACGCCGAGACAGAGCGTTTCGGCCGGCATCCGGCCGGACCGATTCTGCCGGATTTGTGCCTTGAGACGCGACGTATGCCCGCAAACTACGGCGCGAGGGTTGGTTTCGTGATCGAGGGCAATATGCCGGACGGCCCGGACTTTCTTATTTCGGCAACGGAGGATGGCGAACTGTGTATCGGTACAATCGTGGATAGCCAACCTACGCTTTTCGTCGGCGAGAAGAGCTACAAACTCGGAGAACCGGAAGGACGGTACTGCCACGGAACGCCGGGCGTTTACGTTCAGAAGTGCATCCGTTTCGAACTTCTGGGGTTTCGGAACGGCGAACCCGTCACCCTGATTGAAACCGCTCGTTTGGTTGGTCTCCCTAGCGACTGCGAAAGATTCGGAACCGTCTTTCAGGGAGAGAAAATCTGTGCGACGGGCGTGCGCGTGGCTTCGCTCCTCTCGGATGGATCCCTGGTATACGCGGAAGCGCACAGGGAAGATCAAAACGTTCCGCCGATGTGTGAGGAGGAAGACAGGCTCTTTCGCGACGGGCAATTCGTATGCGAATTACGCGAGTTTTACCGACGCTATTTCCTCTCGCCGGACGGTCGGCTGATTGGTCTAGGGGACACTATCTTCGACAGGGGAGTTGCATCCTACGTAGTGCCGCTCTCCATCGAGGAACGCTCCTATTCTTTAGGGGAAAGCGTTGGAGATCTCGTGATGTTTCGCGGCTGTCTTCACTGGGTGATGGCCAAAAAAGAGGAAAAAAACACTTGCTCTTGGCGCGCACTTCCCTTCGGAAGCAGCTTTGAACAAACGTGGGGTGTAGAGCTGGGAAGAAACTATTACCACTCAAATCTCACGGAATTGGACGGCGAACGGTTCGCCTACATCGGTGAGACGACGCGTGACAAGTTGGAGTGTTGGGTGGTGGACGGTAAGGAGCAGATTGGCTTTGACCACGTGAGCCCGCTCTTCGAGCGAGACCACCGGTGGTGCTACTGGGGCGCGGTCGACAGGCACCTCTGCCTGATGGAGATTCCGCGCGCTAGTTGCAATTCTGACGAAGAGGAGGAATAAGAGTCTTGAGCAGTTCGGTCGTTGCGTAGGCGACGACGGGCTGCTCTTTTTTTATTATTAAAAATCTGCTAAACTAAACTAATTAACCCCAAAATTTATGATCCTTTTTGACCTCATTCTCCTTATAATTCTCGGTGGATTTGTGGCTTACGGTTTATGGTTTGGTCTAATCCACACTCTCGGTGTTTTGGTCGGGACAATTGCTGGCGCGTTCCTCGCCGCCCGCTGGTACGACGACGTTGCTTCGTGGCTTGGTTTTCTTTTCGGCGGCCGGGAAAATCTGGCTAAGGTCATTTGTTTTTTAATTCTTTTTATTATTATCAACCGTCTCGTGGGATTAGTTTTTTGGCTTGTTGATAAAATTTTCTCTTTTTTGAAAATTATTCCTTTTTTGAGTACTATTAATCGATTGCTCGGAGCCGTTTTTGGATTTTTAGAAGGTGTTTTAGTTTTGGGTCTGACGCTTTATCTCGCAGAGCGTTATCCAATTGGCGATTGGTTCATGAATTATTTAGCCGACTCCAAAGTTGCCGACTATTTTATAACGGTCGGAAAAATTTTAATGCCGCTTTTGCCAGAAGTGTTAAAACAGATAAAGGCAATAATCTAATAGGTTTTACGAAATTACGAAAACTTCGCTACGAAATGTACAAAAAATCCCTCCCCAACTCTCCCTTTCAAAAAAGGGAGAGAACCCGATTTCGTACCTTTCGTAAAATTTCGTACTTTCGCATGAAATTATGTTAATTGACACGCATGCTCATTTAAATCTTCCTGCTTTTGATAATGACTGGAAGGAGACCGCCAAACGCGCGCTTGACGCCGGCATTTGGATGATAAATGTTGGTGACAATTTGGAAACAAGTAAAAAAGCCGTAGCCATGGCCGAGGAATTTTCCGAGGGTGTCTACGCCGCGGTCGGTCTTCATCCGAGTGAAATTTTTGCTGAGCAATTTGATATTTCAGAATATAAAAAATTAGCGGCGCATCCAAAAGTTGTCGCTTTGGGCGAAGTTGGTTTGGATTATTATAGATTGCCAGAAAGTGTTAGACCAGAAGGCGCCGGCGGAGCGCTCGGGAATAAACAGATTAAATCACCAGAGGAAATTAAAAATCTGCAAAAAGAGGTCTTGATTGAATTTTTAAAATTGGGGGCGGAAGAAAGATTACCGGTAATTATTCATTGCCGCGACGCGCACACCGACATGATTCCGCTTCTCGAAAATTTTAATCGGCCGGCCGGTCCCGATGCCAGAGGCGTGATGCATTGTTTTTCCGGAAGCTTCGACGAAGCGAAGCGATATTTGAATTTGGGATTTTTAATTTCTTTTACCGGTATCATAACTTTTTCTAATTTTGACCAAGAAATTTTAAGGAAAATTCCCGAGAATAAAATTATGGTGGAAACCGATTGTCCGCTCTTAACTCCCGTGCCGCATCGCGGTAAAAGAAATGAGCCAATTTTTGTGGAATTTGTAGCCAAAGAATTAGCCAAGGCGAGAGGGGACACCTACGAGATCATCGCCGAAAAGACCACTAAAAACGCCCTAACACTTTTTTCTAAAATTAAAAACCTCGGTTAAAACCGGGGTTTTAAAACTAGGGACTGATTGACTTTTTGGTTAAATGGATTTAAGATGAAAGAATAAGTATTTTAATCTTTTCGTAATTTTCTTGTAATATAATATTAACAGATATTTAGATTTTTCGCTTAAATTAAATAAATTCACGTGAATATCGAATTCACTAAAAGGAGAAAAATATGACAATTTTAGTAGTAGAAGACGAGTACAAAATAACCCGTTTTATCCAGCGAGGTCTTGAAATGGAGCATTATACAGTTGACGTCGCCTACGACGGCGAGGAGGCGTTGAGTAAACTGGGCGTGAACGACTACGATCTGATTATTCTTGACTTGATGTTGCCGAAAAAAGATGGAATTGAAGTATGTAAAGAAATAAGAGAAAGAAAAATTGACACGCCGGTTGTGATGCTTACGGCTCGCGACACGATTGAAGATCGAATCAAAGGACTTGATCAAGGCGCCGACGATTATATTGTAAAGCCGTTTGCTTTTGGCGAACTTTTGGCGAGAATCCGGGCCCTGCTTCGCCGCGAAAAAACAGTTAAAAGATCTGTTTTGCAAGTTTCAGATTTAGTTTTAGATCCGGCAACTCATGAAGTGACGCGGGCCGATAAGCCAATCACGCTTACGAGCAAGGAATACCGTCTGCTTGATTATTTTATGCGCCGGCCAGGACAGGTTTGCACAAGAACGATGATTGGCGAACACATTTGGGGTTATAATTTTGTTGATAGCAGCAACGTGATTGACGTCTCTGTTAGTAATTTGCGGAAAAAAGTTGATGGCGACGCCACACTTCAATTAATAAAAACAGTCAGAAATGTTGGTTACAAAATAATTCAGGACGTTAAATGATCGGATTTAATTATTTTAGTTTTTATGATTCACCCGCAGCCAAAAGTAGGGGGCGGGTTTGATTATATTTTTAAAGTATGAAAAAACCCAGATCAAAAATTGATTTGGTGAAACCATGGAAGGCCGTTTATAAAAAGGCCGGATCGCACTTTTCCGATTACTGGCTGTTTTATATTCTCTCGAGTATTGGTTGGGTACTCGTGATTTTTTATTTTATTTATCAATACACTCATCATGAGTTTGCTTTTTGGGATGATATATATTTATTCGGCGGCGCTCTCTCTCTTTTTCAAGCAGTAAATTATTTTTGGGTAATGTTTGTCGCCTTCGCTCTCGTGGGCAGTTCTTTTTTGTATTGCAACGGACGGGTAGCTCTGCGCAAAAAAATTGGATTGGAGAAAGAACTGAAAAAAAGAAAAGAGGAATATGAAAAAATTTTAGAGAACGTTCCGGTAAGTATTTTGACCATGGATCATAATGCCAAGGTCAATTCGGTTAATCCGTATTTTGATGAGTTGATAGAAAAATCGGGCGCGAAATATTTGGGTAGAAGTATTTTTGATTTTAATTTTTTAAGAACCTCTGAGGAATTACGTATAAAATATAAAAGTGTCTTTGATTCGGGCCAATCATTTTCTTATTTTAATTATCCGCACGTTCTATCTGAAAAACCCCTGAGCGTAAAATATTTGAATTTATGGGTAGCGCCTATTAAAGACGCCAGTGGTAGGGTAGAGGGTGCAATTTCTATCGCCCAAGATAACACGGAGACATTTCATGCTCTGGAAAATATAAAAATAAGAGCCAGACAGCTTTATCTCCTAAACCAAATTTCAAGAGCCATTAACTCGGTATTAAATTTGAGAGAGGTTCTTTGGTTAATTTTAAGAAACGCCGTAAAATTGACGAACGCGGTCAGCGGCGCGATTTTATTGCTTGAGAATGAAGATGATTTGGTAATTAAGGAAGCGTACAATATGCCCTCCGGTTGGCAGAATCTTCGCATCAAGGTGGGCCAGGGTCTTTGTGGTCACGCTACTTTTATTCGTCAACCGTATTTTAGCAACGATGTTAAAAACGATCCTTACTATATCGGAGAGCCGGAAATGGAAAATATAAAATCAGAAATTGCCGTGCCGATTCTTTTGGAAAAGAAAGTTATAGGCGTCATAAAAATAGACAGCGACGAAATGGAAAGATTTAAAGAGGAAGATGTGGAATTAATGTCCACTCTTGCAAACAGCGCGGCGGTGGCCATTGCTAACAGCCAATTTTATGAAGAGATTAATAATTTGAATAAAACACTGGAAGAAAAAGTTCAGCAGAGAACCGAGGAACTAAAAATTGCCAACCAAAAATTGGAAAAATCGATTGAGTTAAAATCCCAGTTTATTGCCGACGCTTCTCACGAACTTAGAACGCCCCTAACCATTATTAAGGGCAATATAGATTTGGCTCTGTGGGATGAAAAAAGTAAAGTAAAAGAATTAAGGGAGACATTAGAGTTGATCGACGAGGAGGTGAACCATATGTCGGGGATTTTGGCGGATTTGATGGTTTTGACTCACGCCGGAGCGGGAAAGTTAAATCTTAAAAAGACAAACGCGAACCTCGGATCACTTTTGAAAACCGCCGCCCAGTCCATGGAAATTTTGGCAAAAGAAAAAAATATAAAAATAGAATTAACAGGTGGAGAAAATCCCAGTGTTCTTATTGATGAAAATAAATTTTTAAAAATGATTCTTAATTTAATTTCTAACGCCATAAAATATGGGAAGAAGAATGGTTGGGTAAAAATCGGGACGGAAATGGATAGTAAAGAAATACGGGTCACGGTGAGCGATAATGGCGTTGGTATTCCCGAAGAAGAAGTTCCCTTTATTTTTGAAAGATTTTACCGCGTTAATAAAGTGCGTACCAGAGAAAAAATTGGGGGGAGCGGATTGGGCTTGGCAATTTGTAAATCAATTGCCGAGGCACACGGCGGATACATTGACGTTCAAAGTGAATTCGGTGTTGGCAGTCAATTCACTGTCCACTTGCCAAATAATAAAATCGATTTTGTAGAGGGGTAATATAAAAATTAGAGATGTGGGCCGGGTTAAAAAAGGAAAACTGCCCCCATTTACGGGACAGTTTTTAGATTGGCTTAAGAACTAATTTTGGATGAGGTTGACCGTTTTTAGAAAATATCTTATAATATCTAAATTATCTAAATTAAGATTAGAGTAAAATTAAATCTGTGGATAACTCTAAAAACCCGCAAGAAATAAAAGAAAAAAATCAGACCTGGTCGGCGCTTTCGTTGGCTTGGCAGTTGGGTTATTCCATTGCCATCCCACTTGTGGTTTTGGCCCTGGGTGGTCGAATTCTTGATAAAAAATTTGGGACTTCGCCGTGGCTTTTATTATCAGGAGTTATTTTATCACTCTTTATATCAACTTTTTTGGTTTACAGTAAAACAATTAAAATATTATCCGAAACCGGAAAAGAACAAAAAGATAAGAAAGAATAGCATTCAATTTTTATTATGAATATCTCGCTTGCGGCGGAACCAATCTTTCATATCGGGAGTTTTCCAGTTACGAACACTTTGCTCGTGGCCTGGGTGATTATTTTATTTTTAGTAATTATCGCGTTTGTCGTTCGGAGAAATTTAAAAGAAATTCCGCGTGGGCTTCAAAATTTTGTGGAAACGGTTGTGGAAGGAGCTTTAAATTTTATGGAAACGATCACGGGCGACCGCAAACAGGCCAGAAAGTTTTTCCCCATTGTCTTTACGATTTTTATTTTTGTAATTTTATCTAATTGGATTGAAGTCGTGCCGGGTTTAGGTTCGATCGGCATTTGGGAGGAGCACGAAGGAAAAACAATTTTAGTGCCATTTATTCGTTCGGCCTCAGCCGATCTGAATGTTACCTTGGCCATTGCCATTGTCTCGGTAATTTCCACACAAATTTTCGGTATCGTCGGCATCGGATTCTGGAAGTATGGTAAAAAATTCTTGCCGTTTGGCGGTTTATTTAAAATAAAATATGGATTTTTTCCGGTTCCTTCTTTTAACGGGATTGTAAATTTTTTCGCGGGTTTTCTGGAATTGATTGCTGAGTGCGCGAAAATTGTTTCTTTCTCCTTCCGTCTTTTTGGTAATATTTTTGCTGGTGAAGTTTTGTTAACAGTTGTGAGTTTTCTCGTGCCGTATATTGTGCCTTTGCCGTTTTTACTTTTGGAATTTTTTGTCGGGTTTATTCAGGCTTTGGTTTTTGCGATGTTGACTTTAGTATTTTTGAAAATGGCAGTGACAGAACACGAGCACGAAGAACATGAACCGCACAAAGCACACTAATTAATAAATTAATAATTAACATAACGACAGTAAATCGCCGACGTTAAATACTACGTGTTGACCGCGCTCGTCGTCCCGCCCTGGCGGGATCTCGCTCGCTCGTCAATAAAAATATTTCCGTCGAAACCTGCCCGCCAATTGCCGCTTATCAAGTTTTAGTTAAGTCCGACTTAGGTAATGGTCGAGATCTATAGCTAAAATAAGATGGGAAGACTTAGGCAGGCGGGGACGGATAACTGTCGAATAAAATTATGGCTGTTGAAGAAACGAAAGAAGTTGCGACCGGCATCTTGAACAATTTGGACGCCGTGAAAGCTATCGCCGCCGCGCTTACAATCGCTATCGGCGCTATTGCCCCGGCTATGGCAATCGGCAAATTGGCCGGTAAAGCCATGGAGTCAATTGGCCGCAATCCTGAAGCTGCTTCAAAAATTCAGACCGCGATGATTTTGGCTATTGCTTTTACCGAAGCTATCGCCATTTATGCGTTGGTCGTTGCTTTGATTATCAAGTTTGTCTAAACGCAGATGACGGCACGGATTGACCTCGTTGATCCGTGCGGCTATCCACGTTAAATTTTTTAAAAATATGGAATTGTTAACAAAATTAGGAATTGATTGGCGGCTCCTTATTGCTCAGCTCGTAAACTTTTTGATTTTAGTTTTGATTTTGTATAAATTTTTATACAAACCGCTTTTGAAAATGCTTGAGGGGCGAAAAGAAAAAATTGAAAAAGGTTTGCGCGATGCCGAGCAGCTTGGAGTAGAATTAGAAAAAACCAAAGAACTTCAGGTCGCGGAAATTCAAAAAGCAAAACAAGAAGCGCGGGGAATTATTGAAGAAGCGGAAAAGCGCGCCGAAGCGGCGGGAGCGGAAACTAAAGCCAAAACAAAAGCAGAAGTGGAAAAATTGATTACGGTGGCAAAAAATCAAATCGTCGGCGAAAAAGAAAAAATGATGGTTGAAATAAAAAATGAAGCGGCAGCGTTGGTTCTCGCGGTAGCGGAAAAAGTTGTTGGTAAAATGATTGATGCGAAGGCGCAAAAAAGTTTAATAGAAGAAACTTTACGGGAAGTTGATAAAAAGTAGAATAATTTATGCCGGGTAGTGAAAATTTGATAAATCGCTGAAGCGATTAAGCTATATTAAACTCGGTGTGACTAAAAAATTAACAAAATAATTTTTCTTTCTAAAATATAAACATCAAGTCAAATTTCTACTACCCGGTATGAAAATAAAACCCAAACAATATGCTGTTGCTTTGTATGAAGCGGTAAAAGACGCACCTAAGGAAAAGGTGCGGGATATTTTGAATAATTTTATAAAAACACTCGCGAAAAATAATGCGCTTCGCTTTGCTCCGCAGATTATTGATTACTTTACAAAATATGCCAATCGCGTCGAAGGAATCGCGGATTTAAAAATAAAAACTGCCGAGCCGGTTGGAGAGAATTTGATTCAAAAAATAAAAAAAGCCGCGCCAATTTTTTTAAAAAAAGAATTCAAAAAAATAAACGTTCGTGAGGAAGTAGATCCGGAGTTGATGGGTGGTTTTATTTTAGAAATAGAGGATATGGTTTTTGACGCGAGCGTTAAAAATAAATTTAAAACATTAACCAAAATCTTAAATCCAAAATCTTAAATCTTAAATTTAAAATATGTCAGACGTGAATTCTATCATTGAAAATCTTAAAAAACAAATTACTGAAGCCCGCGTTGCCGCGAGCGCTGAAAAAGTTGGAAAAGTCGCGGAAATCGGCGACGGGATCGCGAGAATTACCGGGCTCTCGGAATGTATGGCCGGAGAAATGCTTGAATTTGTGAGTAGTGAAAAATCCGGTGAATCGGTTTTTGGCGTGGCCTTAAATCTTGAAGAAGATATTATCGGCGCTATGATTTTGGGTGAACATATTCATATTAAAGAAGGGGATACGGTTAAAAGTACCGGAAGAATTTTGTCCGTGCCTGTCGGGGAAAATCTTGTCGGCCGAGTCGTAAATCCTCTTGGCGAGCCAAAGGACGGCAAGGGCGCTATCAAAGAAAATAAATTTTATCCTATTGAAAAAATCGCCCCTGGCGTTATTACAAGACAAAAAGTCGCGACCCCTCTTCAAACCGGCATTAAAGCCATTGATTCCATGATTCCGATCGGCCGCGGTCAAAGAGAATTGATTATTGGCGATCGTCAAACCGGCAAAACCGCGCTTGCGATTGATACCATTATCAACCAAAAAGGGAAAAATTGCGTTTGTATTTATGTAGCAATTGGACAGAAAGAATCAAAAATCGCCAAGATGGTGGCAAAACT
>Ga0265296_1000333_pt1 | contig 78997 bp, 84 predicted proteins | sample MunlanPumphouse1_FD_189073 | JGI IMG/M metagenome (GOLD analysis project Ga0265296, IMG submission 189073) | Groundwater microbial communities from a municipal landfill in Southern Ontario, Canada - Pumphouse #1 | ecosystem: Environmental > Aquatic > Deep subsurface > Groundwater | place...
CCGAGTCCGCATTTTTAGATTAATACATTGGTAGAGCGGTGTAGAGAGATTAAAGAAAAGGCAAAAGTGAAGCGTAAGATTAGCTTGGTAGATATTTTCATTGATTCTTGCTAAAATGGGTTCTAGCTGATTTTAAAAGATACTCAGTTAGTTAAATTCTATAGAAAAATTATACATTCCCATTGCACATAGACCTTGCAATTTTGTACCAGGTTTTTGTGGAATTACATCAATAAGAGTCTCACCTGATGGTGGAAAATTATTACGATAATTTAAGCTTGGAATAGAAAGCGCTGATGAGCAATCAAAAGTACTCTTAGTATCTACTTTTATAACTGTAGGTATATCTGCTTTTGCTTTTGTAACTCTTGGAGAATATCCACCTTTTGCTGAGATAGTGATAATTTGTTTACCATCAACAATACTTACATTATCACCATCTTTAAAAGAATCGCCCGTTCCATTTTTATTCTTACCTGTTAAAAAAATTGCCCCCACTATCAATACAACAGCAATGATAATTGCTATAATTGTTGCATTATTATTTTTTATATTAGTATTTGTTTTATTTTTTCCCATATAATTATATTAAAATATACTTAAAAATTAAAAATTGGTGGAATTATACCAATTCCGACTAAAGCATTTATTAAATTAAAAATTCCAAAAAATATTACAATCAAGCCAGCTGCCTTAAAGAATACACCTGATTGTGCCTTTTTGTGAATACCAAGAGAACTAAAACTTAAAAGTGAAAGCACAGGAAGAGTTCCTAATGCAAATGAAAACATTATCAGCGATCCAGTCAAAAAACTTCCAGTAGTCAAAGTATAAATTTGCATTGATTGTGTAAAACCACAAGGTAAAAAGAATGTAGCAACACCAACCAGCAACGGTGTAAGAGTGTGATTAACATTTTTAAGACCATGAGCATATTTACCAATAAAATTTGGCATAGTAGGTTGAAGTTTCTTTGCCCAAGGAAAAATATCAAGAAGATTAATACCAAGAATAAGAAGAACAATAGCAACAACAATACTCAAAATAAATGTTCCTGTTACACCAAGTTGAAATGTAGAACCAAGTAGACCTATCGCACCACCTAAAATAAAAAATGAAACAAGACGCCCAATATGAAATAAAATCTGTGGTCGCATATTACCCGCCCTGAGCGAAGTTGAAGGGTCTTCTTTAGCAAAATTTGCTGACATTGAAAGCACAAGCCCACCAACAACTGCCATACAAGTAGAGACAGAAGCGATAAGACCAACAATAAATGCTGTACCATAGCTTACTTTTGATGCATTTATTAAATTCACAATACCTAACTTTTGTAAAATAATAAAAAAAGCAATAAATCCTAAAGCGACAGGAATAGCAATATTAAAATCAGACCACTTGATGAAATTGTTTTGTTTTTCAACAGATAAAGTATATCCATGTGGTTTTAATACTACACTCAACTCTTCTGCAATTTGTTCTCTAGCTTTATCACCAAATTCTCCTGTCACTTCAACACTAAAGTTTTTAAGCGATGCTTTTGCATGAGAAATTTCCGCAATCTCATTGAGCTCGCTTTCTGTTAACACCACACACGCATTGCAATGCATCCCGTTTACGTTAAATATATATGTTTTCTGCATTATTTGATTTTACACTATATTCGTTAAAATTCAAAATAATTAGTAAAAAAATAATCAAAAAAACTATTTTGGTATTGACTTATTATGCAACCAAAAATTTAAAAGTTAATCTTTAATAGCATGACTTATAATATCTAAATTACAGCTTTGATTTTCTTTACACCACTTTTCGCACTTTTCTGCCCATTCTTTTTCTTCGTAAAACAAACCGCATTCTGGACATTTGAATAGTTTTTGATCAGTATTGAGATTATTATTTTTCATTATTTTTTTAATTTTATTATTTTATCTTTTTCCACATCATATGTTCATATATACTCGACCAAATAAAACCAAAGCTCAAAGCAAATAATAGCTCCTCAAGAGGAATCCCTAAAATTAAAATCCCTGAAATGGCTTTAAGGTTCCAAACCTGTTCTACATAACCAGGTGAAATAGCTATCAGTGTCAGAAAATAAAAAAAGTAAATAATTAAAAATATGAACGCACTTGTGATCATCTTGTTCTTCAGATCAGGTCTGCAATACCAGGTAGCCAATCCTCCAATGGTCATAGCGATAATTGCCGAATGCAACGGATTTAAATTAGTTGTGGCTAATAATATAATAAGTATTATCGGCGCAGAAAGAATTGTCCAAAGATGAAATTTGTGTCGGGACGAGTGTTGCTCCATAGTAGACATGACAACATAATTCCTATGGAAAATTTGCTCATAAAAAATTACTGCAATACCACCAATTCCAAAAGAAAAAATCAAACTTTCAATGTCAAAACCTGTTCTCAATGCAAGATTAAACAAAGATGGTGGAGCCCAATAAGCTGGAACAAAAAGAGGTTCAGTCAATCCAAGGAGTGATGTCCATAAACTTACAATTAACATTTCTCTCTTCTTTTCTCTAGAATCTAAAGATAAATAAATGATAAGCCAGATTACTATTAAAATTAAACTCCAAATTAGCCAAATATATTGCATAATAATTTAATGTTTCTTCAATTTAATAATTCTATTTATTATATATCCAATGCCAATAATGTTAAAGAAAATTCCCACCCAGAACAACTTTACTTGATATTGTGCAACAAACGTCACAAGGCCGGTCACTCCGAGAATAGGCAGTAAGTTTACTAGATAATGGGCACAACAAGAAATCATGGCTGCTGTTGAAGTGGTTCCAGACACACCAACTACTTTACCCATGCCTTGCCCATTATGCATAAAACTTTTAATGTATTGATATAATGCGATCTGAATCCCAAAACCTATCGTTAGACTCAAAACAAAATACCAATAATCTGCAAACTGCTCTTGAGCAAAAACCCAACCCGACACAAATGTGAGTATCGCAAAATAAACTCCTAGCAAGATTGAGCTTGCAAGTATGCCATACAAAATAGATTTTGTAATATTCTTTGACATTTTTTTAATTCTTTCTCAAAACTTTTATTATATTAATGACAACATCCACCACCAGAATGTTTTGATTGCAATTCAGGTTGTTTTTTATATTCTTCTTTACAATTCTCTGAACAAAACTTTTTACCAGATTCCTCTGGATAAATTTTACCTTTTTCAAGTTCCATTTTACAAACTAAACACTTTTCTTTAAATATATTAAACATAAATTTATTATTTTGTTATTTCAGCCAGCAGGCTGATCCGCCATTGGCGGAAATTATTAATTTTTAATGACAACTGTTACTATCTTTAGATTTTTCATCTTCATTTTTCATTTTAGTGTCATCCATTTTATTTTCTGTATTGTTATCACTATGTTCATCACCATGACCACCTTTAAACATCATCCAAAGATGGGGTATCACACAGACACCAAGCATAATCAACCAGAGATAGTTTGATGAAGCTAATTTTCCTCCACCAAAAAGTACAAACACTACCAAAAGAAGACATGGAACCATCATCCACATCATCGACTTATTATTTTTTCCATTATGATTATGCATATATTATTTAGCGTTATTTATAATGTTTTGAATAATTTGATCAATTTCTTTTGGTCGCTCGCCTAAATTTGCATTCGGAAAAAACTGAGACAAAACAATCGGTCGCATTCCTGAAATAAATGTTTGTCTATCTTTCGTATAGACATTTATTTTGCAAGGGATACAGAGTCCGATTTTAATGTCTTTATTTAGAAACTCATTAGCAAACTTTGCGCTACAAAATTCAATAATTTTGAATGACTCTCTTTCAAAACCTTTCTCGCTTAAAGTTTTCTGCACATCATGGACATACAAAACCCGCATGCCAGCTTTGTCAATTTCTTCTTGCGTTTTTTTCACTGCTTCGTCAAAAGTTTTCGTTGTTGTTATAGTGTAATCGAATTCCATATATATTGTATGTTTAATTATAATTAACTATCCAAGTCTTTTTTCTTTTCCTCAAATTCTTTTTTATCTATCTCACCTTTAACATATCTTTCTTTAAGTATGTCAAGAGCTTTATTACTATTTCCTCCATTTATTTTATTATTCCGAACAAGCCAAACAATAAAATAAATAACTATCGCCCAAAATAAAATCATCATAATTCCACCTCCTAAAAAACCCATCATACCTCCCCAACCTCCATAACCATTATATAGTCCATACATCATAATAATTTTAAAAATTAATTGTTAATAATCTAACCAACTTTAATTATACCATTTTAATTATCTTCTAAGGCCATTAGGGATTCTTCTTAAATAGGTGCTCTTTCAGGTGCTCTATCATTATTTATTTCAATAAATTCTTTAATTTTTACCTCATCAATTGTTTGAAGTTTTAATAGATAACCCCATGAAGTTAATGCAACTGGAACATCTAGATCCTTTCGAGCTAACATTATTTTCTTTCCAGAAGCACTATTAAACGCTTCTGTTATTTTACCTATTTCATTTTGACCTAATCCTTCTTTATACCAAACAACCGCTGCACCATGTTCCATACTATGAAGCACAAGTTCATCAGGAACAATTTCATCCTTAATGCCAGCTCCTGCCACACCAACCCAATGTGGTCCAGAAGTTGGAGGATTTGATTTATATGCCACATGTGTTTCATCACGACTGACATGTCCTGCACCTTCATCTGTCATTTTTTCTCCCATCATAGCTTTGCTGAGTTTCTCTTGATTTCTTGCTCCTTCCTTACTGGAAAACCATATTCCACCTACAATAATAATTATTGTTAACAATCCAATTCCCCCAATTACTTTATGCTCTGTTGTCATAATATTTTTAATTGATCTAAATTTTATAAGTTGAAGAAGGACTAGTCTCTGCATTAGAACCTCCGACAATTTCGGCAGCGGGACGCTAAATTCCACATCCACTTTGCTGTTTTGGAGCAGGAGCAGAAACTGGAGCTCCTGTATCGACCCCACATCCACCTGCACTTTGTGAACTAGTTGGTTTAACTACTTGTGATGCTATTTGTGCAAAACCTTGTCCACTAGAATAATTGGCTCCAAGAATTTCTTGTGGATTTACATTTTTCCATTCAACTCCTTTATCTTTCATATAAGTTGCTATTGTAAGATACGTATCAGGAAACCAATAAGAATTAACTACTAGGGCTACTTTCCACATATCTTGTTCACTAACACCTTGTGAAGCCATTAATTCAAGAAGCCCAAGCATAGCCATACCGTGGTTGCAATCAGGAAAATGAACTGAATTGCCACAACATGGTCTGTATATCCCACGTGATACTTTATCTACTAAAGCTTGCTGTTCTGGTGTTAATACAATAAACGCATGCTTACTATAGTGGTCCATTGGTTTTCCTTTTGCAATTGTCCAACCACCAGTAGATGCAAAATTTCCTGCTCCACCATATCTAGGATCCACCATTTCACCTGTATCTAGAATAGAATTTTTGTTTGCAAGACCAAGCGCCCAAAACAAATTAAGATAATATCCTGAATTTTCTTTAGTAATTTTAATTTTACCATTATTATCCCCAAGCAATAAATTTTTATATTCATCTGTAAAAGTTCCTCTCTGCTCATAAATAGCTTTGAATTTATCAGCATCAATAGCGCCACTATCTACAAGTTGGACACCAAGATTACCCCACGATGCAGGTAAAACTACCCCCGAAGACGACAAAACAGCCTCTTCAAGCGCAGAAACTTGTGTGTCTGCTTTTTGTAGAGATGTCTCTTTTGCGGGATTTCGTAAACCATAAAATACAGCTCCAGATAACATAATTCCAGCAATTATAATTGCTACCGATACTGGCATTGTAAAAGGAGTGTCTTTTTTTAATGTTTCATTTTCTAATTCTAAATTTTCATTTTCCATATATTTTTGATTATTACAATTGTTAAAATTCAGCCATTTTACCCATAAGTAAATCATTAGCTATTGCCATATTAGGATCATCTTTTACATATTTAACTATTCCATCTTTATCTAACACTATATATGTATGTCCTGGTAATTGACCTCTGTGCATTGAAGAAGGCAAGGTCAAAAGACCAAGTTTACCAGATACATCAGCATTAACATCAAATAATGTTTTTGATTTAGCTAATTCAGGCATTTGAGTTATAGCTTTCTGCCAATCTCTACTAGGATCCACAACTATAGACATAGCTTGAATTTGATCTGTGTCAAAACGAGAATCACTACCAAACATTGCTATTTGATTCCAACAAGCTGGATAACACATAAGTCCTTCATTAAAAAACAGAACTGTATTTTTTCCTTTTAGACTTTCGTTTGTAATGATATTTCCATCCTTATCAGTAAGTTGAATATCTGGCAATGGTTTACCGACCAAAGAATTCAATTGTTCACTATTTACAGATACAGCTGTACCACCATGATCATGAACTGAAGAATTACTTGTTGAAGCTGCAGAATCAGTATTAGCTATTTTATTTGGTGAATTTCTAAAAAGAAAATATCCTAATAAAAATATAGCCCCTATAACTACTACGAAATTAAATATTTTTTGATTATTTTTGTTCATTTTTTTGTTTTTTGTATTGATTAATAAATAGATAAGTAAAGTAACTAACTAAACAGACAAATAACACCGCCCAAACATATTCGGGAATTAACGAAACATAACTATTTACAGCATTTAAAAACTTAGCTGAGCTAATATTCATATCCAACTGATAATCTGAGTGATTAAAAAGTTTATTACTAAATGCTAAAAAAGTTATATATCCTCCCATACCTATAAAAATAAGACTAGAAATAAGATCAGAAATCGTTATTTTCCAATTTAAAGAACCTAATCGTAAATTTATTGTTCTCCTAGCTTTCATAATTTTTTCAGTTAAATTATATTTATCCAAGAATAAAGCTATGACAAACAAAGGTAAGGTCATTCCAACAACATAAGCAAGAGTGTAAATTACACCCCAAAGAATTGTTCCACTAGCTATAGACAACAACATAACTCCAGCTAATACTGGAGCACAACATGTCGTAGCTATAGCTGAAAAAATTCCTAAAAGGTAAACAGAAGAAACATATTTCTTAAAACTGTCGCGAGCTGAGGTGGCAGCCATAAACTTTTTTCCAAACAGCATAGAAAGACCAAGTAGAATAAGAAAAATTCCACCGACAGTAAAAATAATATTATGATACTGACTAAACAGTTGAGAAAGAAAAGATGCTCCAAGTCCTATCGGTAAAAAAATTGTAAGCATTCCCAAGAAAAATATAAAAGTCATAAAAAATATTTTATATCTTTCTTTAAATATATTTCCTAAATAAGAAGGAAGAAGAACACCAATACAGCATGGTGCAAATAATGCAGCTACTCCAGCAACAAATGCAGCGATAAGTGAAGTTCCAATAAGTGGATCCATAATGATAATTCAATTAATTAATAATATCCCAAACAAAGCTTCTAATTGGTACATCAATATCAGTAATTTTAAGTTCAATAGATTTTGGTATAGGTATAATTGATTTAAATACCAAAATTCCTTCTCTGTGATGCCCACCAGAGACAGAACCTTCCCATCTTATGGGCTTATACTCTTTACCGTTTTCATCAAACAATGCAGACACTTTTGTCATATCTTGGTCTAATTCTAAAGAATGAGTATTCAAACCAACATTAAATTTCCATTCTGAAACTTCTGAAGAAAATTCAATAGGAGTAATTTCAATAGTAACAGTTCCCTGAATATCAACCTTTGATTCTAATTTTTTAATTACAGAATTTTGTTCTTGTATAGAACTACCAAAAACAGGATGCTGCATATTATTATTAGAAATAAATAACATGTAGACACCTAAAATTATAGTTATTGACAACAAAAATATTTCTTTTAAACCTAATTTCTTTTTTATAATTTCATTTTGCATATTAATAATTTATAATGTTAAATTCAAACACAAAAAAAACCCAAAAAGGCTTCAAAAAACGCTTAACAAGCTCTAGAATCTAGATCTATTAAGCGCCAATATAAAAAGATGGACTATTTTCAAACAAAGAAAGCCATTTAATTATTCTACTCTGAAAAGAATATGACTTCTTGTCATTTATATAATATTCCCATTTATAAAAAAACTGTTTTTCTTTTAAAAAATTTTGTTGATTAAAAAAATATAAAATTATTCCAAGAATTAAAAGCAAGAAAATAATAGACGAGAATAGTGTTACACTTGAAAATTGATGCCAATCATTAATATGTTCAAGAAAATTATTACATATTGAAGAACCGTTTTGTGTATAAGGACAATTAGTCATAGGAGCAGAAGCAGAATGACTAGATGAAAACAAACCAAAAACTCCTATGCTTATATATATAAGTAAAACAGAAATTCCTATTAATAATTTTATATTTTGTAAGATCATATTTGTTCTAGTATATTTTTAACATAAAAAAAAATAACATATTTTATGTTCTTAACCGTAATGAATTCAAAACAACACTAATACTACTAAATGCCATTGCTATAGCAGCAAAGATTGGATTAAGTAAAACTCCCCAAAATGGATACAAAACTCCAGCCGCAACAGGAATAAAAGCAATATTATAGAAAAAAGCCCAAAAAAGATTTTGTTTTATTATTTTCATTGTTCTTCTTGAAATTTTTATAACTTCAAAAATAAGCATCAAGTCTCCCCTCATTAAAGTAATATTTGCTGATTCCATCGCAATATCAGTACCTTCCCCCATGGCAATACCAATATTAGCTTGAGAAAGTGCTGGAGCATCATTTATTCCATCACCAATCATTGCCACAATTTTCCCCTGTTTCTGAAGTTCTCGAACTTTCTCTGATTTTTTATCAGGCAATACTTCACTCATGACATTTTCTATTCCCACCTCTCTAGCAATAGCTCGTGCTGTACGATCATTATCTCCAGTAAGCATCCAAACATCTATATTATTATTCCTTAAAGCTTTTATTGCCTCAATTGACTCTTTCTTTAATACATCAGCAACTGCAAGTGCACCCTTAAGTTTATTATCAACAATAAGGATCATTACTGTTTTACCAATACTCTCAAGCTTACGAATATCATTTTCATAAAAAGAAACATCAAGACCAAGATCCATAACTAATGCTCTATTGCCTAAATATGCTTCAACTTTCTGATTCCGTATTTGTAAAAATCCACGCAAACCTTTACCAGAAATAACTTTAAAATCTTCAAGTTTATATAATTCAATTTTTTCTCTTGCTGCTTCATCAATAATAGTTTTATCAAGAGGATGTGATGATTTTTGATCTAAACTCGCAGCATATTGTAATATAGCTTGTGCTAAAGGATGTTCTGATCGTTGTTCTAATGAAACAGCAAAATTAAAAATCTCCACCTTTTCTTCATTATTAAATACAATAATATCAGTTAGTTGCGGTTTTCCCTCTGTAAGAGTACCAGTTTTATCTAGAACAACTGTATCTATTTTGTTTGCAATCTCAAGAGAAGCAGCATCTTTTATTAAAATTCCACGAGAAGCAGCGCTACCAGAAGAAACCATTATAGCCATAGGCGTAGCAAGCCCAAGTGCACAAGGACAAGCAATTATCAAAACTGCCACAAAATTTACAAGAGCAAAAGTAAAAGCAGGCGAAGGTCCAAAGAAAAACCAAACAAAAAAAGTTAAAACAGCCACTACAAATACCACAGGAACAAAATAAGAGGATACAAGGTCTGCTAATCGTTGAATTGGAGCCTTAGAACCTTGAGCTTCTTCTACCATTTTTATTATTTGTGAAAGCACCGTATCTTTTCCAATCTTTGTCGCTTGAAACGAAAAAGTCCCAAATTTATTTATAGTACTACCTATAACTAAACTACCAACTTTTTTATGAACAGGCATTGATTCTCCAGTTACCATTGATTCATCAATTTCTGAATCCCCTTCAATTATTTTTCCATCAACAGGAATTCTCTCTCCAGGTCTAACAATTATTATATCTCCAACTTTCACTTCTGATATAGAAATTTCAATTTCTATATCATCTCTTAAAATTTTTGCAGTTTTAGGTTGTAACCCAATAAGTTTTTTAATTGCCTCTGAGGCTCTTCCTTTCATTAAAACTTCAAAATATTTTCCTAAAAGAATTAAAACTATAATTATAGCTGACGTATCAAAATAAAGTGCTGGTGTTATTCCATCTCTTGTAAAAAAAACAGGAAAAACTGTGACAGCTACACTGTAGAAATATGCTGCCAATGTCCCTATTGCAATTAAGGTATTCATATCAGCAGTACGATATTTTACAACAAGTTTAAGTCCACTATAAAATTGAAAACCAATCCAAAATTGTACTGGTGTTGTTAATAAAAGAAGAACCCAATTGTTGTTAAAGATTTTCGGTACAAAAGAAAACCATTCTGGAAAACTTCCTAAAAATATAAAAATTGAAAAAATACTACCAAAAATAAGTTTAATCTTAAGTGTTTTTAATTGTTTTTCTCTTTCTGTTTTTTCTTTATCTAAAAGATCTTCAGCTTCACCTTCTTCTTTTATTGGTTTATAGCCCGCATCAAAAATAACTTTAAAAATATCATCAATAGAGGTTAAAGAAGAATCAAAAACCACTTTTGCTCGACTATTTGAAAAATCAACATCAATATTAGTTATTCCTGGTAATTTTTTTATGGCTCCCTCTACAACCATAGCACAATGTGGAGAATCCATACCTAATACTTTTATTGAAATTATTTGATTATTACTACCAACAACTATTTTTGAGATTTTAATAGAATTAACATCATTATTTCTAACGACAAGATGATACCCCGCTTCGTCTACTATCTTTACAAGATTTACCTCAGTTATAATATTTTCATCAAATTCAATCAATGCCGACTCTGACGCAAAATTAACTGAAGCAAAATGAACTCCACTTGTTTTTGAAAGTACTTTTTCAATTGTTGCGACACAACTTGCACAATGCATTCCATTTATTTTATATGTTTCTTTTTTCATATTTATTTTCTTTTAAGTTTATAAACTTTTAATATTTCAACTGTTGCCTTATCAATTTCCCCCATTTTAATTTGATGAATTACATGAGTAGAAATATGGTTTTCTAAAATTAAATCTTCAACACTAGATAATGCCTTTTTTACTGCACTAGTTTGAGTGATAACATCAATACAATATTTTTCTTTCTCAATCATTTCACTTAAACCCCTGATTTGACCTTCAATAATTTTTAAACGTTTTAGTGTCTTTTCCTTTATTTTCTGATTCATGATTCTATCCTATACCCCCTAGGGGTATAAGTCAAGCAATACTGTGGAAAACTAAAAAACATCACAAATAGTGCTTTTTTCTACTCAAAAAATATAAATTAGTGCTTTCTGCAACATACGCTTCTTAAAGTTAGTTTATTGTTTCCAGGTTGATATGCGAGTTGCAAGAAAGCAGTTAATTTATATTTTTTTAGTTGTATTTTCAGAGGGTACAACTTCCCCAGATTTTGTTTCTTGAAGTTTAAAAGATTCTTTTATCATAGATTCAAGTTCATCTATACCATGAAAACCAGTTAATACTTCTTCATCAATAACTAAAGCAGGAAGTTTTGTATCTTCTATTTTATATATCTGAAGCATTGATTTCACAGCAGAAAGATCAATACTATAATCGAAAGAATAAACACGCAATTCTCCATACCTATCTCTAAGTGCAGAAAGAACTAATCCTTGTTTTTCACACTCACTACAATTTTCTGCTGTTGTATAAAAATAAAGAATAAAAGCAGATTTCGTTTTACAACGTGTAGAAATATTTTTTGTCAAAAGATAATCCTTAATTTCAAGTAAGGAATAATATTTCTTCAAATACAGGACTGTATCTGTCATACCGAGATTCTCTTGTCCCCATTCCAACTTACTTCCAAGATCTCCAAGTTCACCAGAAATAACAGAATCAGAAATATTTTTACAAGAAAGTTCAGAAAGTAATGAAAACTGAGTTTCTGAAGATAAAATATCTATAGATATTTTATCTTGAATTAATTTCAATTGATCAACTTTTTTATTACTAAAATAATTACCAATATAACTAGCACTTAAAAAAAGTGTAACTGTAATCAAAAACACAATTAAATATTTTTTCCAATCAATATAATTATTTTGTTCCATATCTTTTATTAAAATTAAACTTTCTACTTTATAAACTTTATGACTTTTTACTACTAATTACCTCCACGCTGGTTTTCTGGAAAAAATGGTATTGTATGTTGCTTTAAAAAGCCAAAATGGACCAATAATAGTAAAAATAATAAAATAATAAAATATACCTAATATATAATTATTTTTATCATTAGCCATTTTTCTACCTAAGATAATTGAAAATAATACCAAAGCATAAAGTATTAAAGATATAAAAAAAAGAGATTGCGTATTAATAAAAAATGGATCAAAAAAATTCATTTTATTTGATAGATGAAAACCAATAACTTCAAATTGTGTAATCTTTGAAAATAAAAAATCAATAAAATTATATGCTATTTTCCCAAGAATATAACAAACAGCTACAAAAGATATTATTATCATTGGTAATGTAAAAAAAGAAAAATTACCATATTTTTTTTTAAAAATTAATCCACGATAGTCAATCGTATTATTTATTGATCCATAAATCCAACGTACTCTTTGTTTATAAAGTTTTACTACAGAAATAGGTGTATTGGTATATACATAAGCATCATTACACTGTTCTATTTTATAATTATTTTTCTGCATTCTATAAGCAATCTCCATGTCTTCTGTATTATGAGCATGTTTATAAGGACCTAAATCATCAAAAACTTTTTTACGAAAAATAGTAAAAGGTCCTGGAGTTACATGAATAGCTCCCAAAAAACCTAACATTTTTTTCATATAAACAGCTAAAAAATACTCTGCCTCCTGAGCTTTTTGAATAAAATTTTTAGAATTAACAGCTATTATAGACGGAGCCACTGCCATTACAGTAGGATCTTTTTCAAAATAACTCATAATACGAACTAATGAGTCTCTATCAACAACAGAATCAGCATCAAGACATCCTAAAAAATCTGTTTCAACGTGTTCCAATCCTAGGTTGAGAGCAGTATATTTTCCACCATTTTCTTTATTAAAAACACTCACATTAGGAAACTTAGTAAATTTTGAAATTACATTCCAGGTTTTATCAGTAGAACCATCATTAATTAAAAAAATTTTAATTTTATCTTTTGGATAATTTAAATCTAAAATTGAACGTATAGTTTTATAAATAGTCTTTTCTTCATTCCAAGCAGGCACAAGAATCGTTACTTTTGGATATTTAGAAAGTTTATTACATCCATTTCTAGTAATTATTTTTTTTCTATTATCTAAAAACGTAACTAAAAAAAATACCTGCACATAAACAGACAAAAAAGTCAAAAAATAAAGAATAATATCTGGAATTGAAGCCATATTATATATAAATAATATAACATTTATAGACAAAAAAGCAAATAAAAAAAACATCACAAATAGTGCTTTTTTCGGCATACGCAATATTAGATTCATAAACCATTGTCAGGTTCGAGTGCGAGCCGTTAAAAAGCAGCTATTTGTGATGTTTTCAATAATTTGTATTTTTTTAAAAAACCACCTTAATTACATACTTCCTTCCATCTTTGGAGCTTCAGCCTCACAAGAAGCACAAACACCATCTACGCATTTTCCACACTTACAACCAAAAGCTAACATAACAGCAGATATACCAACCAAGATATAAATTACTGCTTCTAATGTTGGTATAGAACCTACAATCATATTTACAACATTCCAACCACCAACAACACCTAGAAGCATTCCTAGTCCTACCAAACCCCAGTTTATTCCTCCTATAACTACGAGAACTTTAGCAATCATAGCCATAGTACAACCACCTTTTTTACAACAATCTTTACACATAATTTTTTAGGCTTTAGGAAATCTAGGCTCTAGGCTTTAGCTTTTTAATTTAGCTAGTGCCTAACGCCTAACGCCTAGTGCCTATCTTAACTTATAATATTCCTACTTAAACGACGATTTAAATAGTTTTTAATAATATAAATTAATTATAGCATATCTAAAAAATAAAATAATACTTTTTAATCAAAGTAATTTTTAAGGCGAGCTATTTTTTCATGCTGACGAAGTTTTTCGTGAACTTTTGCCTCAATCTGACGAATACGTTCACGCGTCACTCCAAACTCTTCCCCTACTCTCTCTAAGGTGTGCTGTATACCATCAACAAGACCATAACGCATTTCAAGAATTTTACATTCTTTTGGATTAAGTTCATTCAAAACTTCACGAATCTGGTCAGATAAAATTCTTCTAGAAGATTCTTGGTCCGGACGTAAAATTTTATCATCAGGAATAAAATTTTCAAGAGTTGATTTATCATCATCATCTCCTACTGGTTGTTCAAGAGAAATAGTTTCTTGACTAATATTTTCAATCACATGAATTTTTTCAATAGGAATACCCATTTCTGTAGCGATCTCTTCTGCTAATGGTTCACGTCCTAGGTCTTGACTGAGTCTTCTATAAACTTGTTTATATTTTGAAATAGTTTCTACCATATGCACTGGAATACGAATAGTTCTACTTTGATCAGCAAGCGCTCGAGTAATAGATTGACGAATCCACCAAGTTGCATAAGTTGAAAATTTATATCCTTTAGTCCAATCAAATTTTTCAACAGCTTTAAATAACCCCAGATTTCCCTCTTGAATTAAATCTAAAAGACTTAAATTAGCGCTTCTTCCTACATATTTTTTAGCAATAGAAACCACAAGGCGTAAATTTGCTCGTGCTAATAAATTTTTTGCTTCTTCGTCACCTAATTCTATACGTTTAGCAAGATCCTTTTCATCACCAGCACGAATAAGTGAATACTGTCCTATTTCTTTTAAATACATTTGAATAGAATCATGTATTGTAGATTTATTTAAATCTTTATCAGAAATATCATTATCAAGATTCAGTAAATTTCCACCCTCTAGTACATCTATCCCAGCAACTGAAAATTTTTCATAAAGTTCATCCAAAAAGAAAATATTGTTTTCAATATCAGGAAAAGTTTTTAATATTTCGTCATAAGTAACAAATCCTCTCTTGCGTCCTTTTTCTATAAGATCACTCGAAACCTTTGCAAACCCTTCAGCCCTTTTTTCTGCTGCAGTTGTTTTTTTTGTAACCTTTTTTCCTATTTTTTTTATTTTTTTAGTAATTTTTACTTTTTTTATCTTTTTTACAATCTTTCTAAGAGGTTTTTTACTAAACTTTTTTATTTTTTTATTTTTTATTTTTTTCTTCATCCCGTTAGAGGCAGGTCGCGTTCGCTTTGAACTTAAACTCTGCATTAAATTAACTAATAATAATATTTACATTCTTTTTTCCCGTATGCGACCGCGGCCTCTAACGGGATTCATATCTTTATTTCCGACCATTTCTAATTTCTTCTTTCTTTTTATTTATCTCATTTATTTTTTTAAAAATCTCCTCTTCTCCTTCTTTTCCTTTTAACTTTTGAAATTCCATCATTTTTTGAATTAATTCTTCATTTAAATATTCTTCTTCTATGTTTAACAACATTTCATTCACGTCTTTAATTAAATTTTCATCATTGGAATAAAATTCTTCTGCTTCATAAATTAAATCTTCTTTAATATTATTAAAATTTTCTTTAACTTTTTCTAATTTTTCAAAAATTAATTTGGTATCTATTTTTTTTGTTTTTAAACCATCTTGCCAAAAAGCTATACCCAATAATCTACGTTCAATTGGATCTTTTCTTAATTTTTTTTCTACATTCTCGAGAGCGTTTTTCGTATCTTCTTTTTCATTTTTTAATTCAATCTCAACTTTTTTAAGATCTTCAAAAAGAGCACTTGAGGTTATTCCAGATTTATTACTAATTAATGTAATAAAGTGTGATTTTTCTATAGAACTTTCTAAATCATTAACAAAAGGCAAAATACGTTCTTTTATTCCTCTACCAACCTTTCTACTATCACCAATTGCATCTTTTAAAATTCTTTCCAACATAAATTCAATAAAATGTTTCGAATCTCGTATTGCTTCACGCCAAGCATCAACACCTTTTTGGGAAATTAAATCAGCTGGATCCATACTCTCTGGCATATTTGCAACTTTTACGTCCATCCCTAAAGATAAAGCAATCTTTGCAAAACGATTTGTTGCATTTATACCTGCCTTATCTGCATCATAAGCTAGAACAATATTTTTTGATAATCTTGTAATAAGTCCAAGATTATTTATAATATTTTCTTTTGATATAAGCGTATCCGTCATAGCTGTGCCAGAAGATGCTACTGTATTCCTAAATCCTGCTTGGTGTGACAAAATCAAATCCATCTGACCTTCAACTAAAATAGAAAAATTATTTTTTCTAATAGCATCTTTAGCTTTATCTATACCAAAAAGTACAGAAGATTTATTAAATATTGGGGTTTCTGGACTATTTAAATATTTTGCAGACTTTCCATCGTCTTCAAATATTCTTCCAGAAAAAGCAATAACACGGCTACTTGAATCAGAAATTGGAAACATTATCCGGCCGCGGAATCTATCATAGAAACCTTTTTCAGCCCCGCCTAGGCTCGGCGAGGCTGGCTTTTTTATAAGTCCAGCTTTCTCTATATCCGTATCAATAAAACCTTTTTTGTTGAGATAAGAATAAAGTAATCTCCAATCATTTTTTATAAATCCAATTCTAAAATCTTTTATCGTATCATCAGTTAAACCACGAGATTTCAAATACTCTAAAACTTCTTTACCTGCCCCGTAGGAAGCTACGTGCTTTCCTTCGGGGTTCCCTACTAAATTATTTTCAAAAAATTTAGTAGCCTCTTCCATAATCCTATATAATTTTTCTTTTTCTCCTTCCTTTTCCTTATTATATTCTCCAAGTTTTACTCCTGCTCTTTCTGCTAAAATTTTTAATGCACCCTTAAAATCAAGTCCTTCAAATTCTTCAATAAAAGTAAAAATATCTCCCTTAGCGCCACAACCAAAACAATAATAACTATTGCGTTCTGGAGAAACAAAAAAGGACGGTGATTTTTCATTATGAAATGGACATCTAGCTTTGAAATTTACACCAACTTGGTCTAATTTTATGTAAGAAGAGACTACTTCTTCAATTGATAGTCTATCCTTAATTTGTTGAACGGGAGAATTCATAATAGTTTTTCGCTTGACATTTGTTTTTAATTTGCTATTATACTAATATATCACCAACAGAAGAGACTACCCCTTAAGGTTTCGTCCTTATGGGGTCTTTTCTTTTTTATACTCTAATTTAACTCTTAAATCATTTAAAAACCTTAAGTATGGACGGCAAATTTTAAATTTAAGTAAGGCAGAAAATTTTAAACGATTAGGAACAATAATTACCTGTAACTTTTTTTGTTCTATCAAATACTTTACTAAACAATAAAAATCACCATCACCTGTCACAATAACTGCTTTTTCATAATTAGAATATTCAATCATTGTTTGTAAAACTAATTCAGCATCACAATTTCCTTTTGTTGTTCCATCTTTATATTTTAGTGTAGGTTTAAAAATACAAATAAATCCAGCTTCCTGTAAAGATTTATAAAGATCATTGTTTCCTTCTACATAACCAATAAAAAGAAACGCTTTTGAAACACTATATTTATCTTTTAAATACACACGAAAGTGCTTAAAATTTAAATTCCAGCCTAAACTACGAATACTTAAATTTAAATTCTGACTGTCTATAAAAGCATAATTATTTTTTTGCTTATTTGACATATTTTTGTATCTAAAATACTTTATTTACAATATTTTAAGTCTCTAAAAATTTTATGCAAGTGAGTTTTATTTTTTATTCCTCCTCTTTAGGAGAAATAGTTCTGCTCTTAAATCCAGTTCCTGCTGGAATCAAACGTCCGATAATAACATTCTCCTTCAATCCTCGGAGTGAGTCAATCCCACCCTTCACTGCATTCTCTATAAGAACACGATTGGTATTTTGGAATGATGCAGCTGACAACCAACTCTTTGTACGTAAAGATACTTCAGTAATACCAAGTACTATTATTTCTGCTTTTGCTTCTTGTTGTTTTAATTTAACAATTCTCTCGTTCTCTTCAATAAATGCAGTATTCTCAACAATATCACCTATGGAAAAATTGGTTTCACCTGAATCTTTTATTTTTCTACGTGAAAACATTTGACGAATAATTATTTCAGTATGCTTTCTAGAGATCGATGCACTTTGAAGTTCATAAACTTTATTTATTTCTCTTATTATATATTCTTCCACCATCTCCTTAGTTCCAAACTTAAATATTCCAGCTATATCAGCAGACCCATCGGTTAGGAGTTCACCCTTTTTTACTTTTTGACCTACTTTTACTATTGGTGTTCTACGAAATGGTATTAAATATTCTACTTCGTTTGCTTTACCATCAACTTTACTATCAGAAAGTACTTTAATAATTTTTTCTTTTTCATCTTTATTTTTTATTTCAAAAACTTCTCCATCTGTTTCTGAAATTATTGCTGGGTTTTTAGGAATTCTTCTTTCAAAAATTTCTTCAATACGAGGCAACCCTGTAGTTATGTCTGTACCGGCAACTCCTCCAGCGTGGAATGTTCTAAGAGTGAGCTGAGTACCTGGTTCTCCAATTGCTTGCGCAGCAATGATTCCAACAGCTTCTCCAAGATCAACTAAATGATTTCTTCCAAGGTCTAATCCATAACACATTTGACAAAGACCATGGGTAGTACGACATGTGAGAGGAGAACGAACAAATACTTCTTCATAACCCGCTCCTTCAATATTGTGTGCTTCTTCTTTTGTAATTAAAAATCCTTTTTTATAAACTACTTTTCCAGCTTTATCTTTCAAATCGCCAGCAAGTACTCGTCCACGGATATTTTTTGATAATGGTATTTCAATTCCAGAAATATTTTCTCGAGTTACTATTTTACCTTCTTTTGTTCCACAATCTTCTTCAGTTATAACCACATCTTGAGCAACATCAACTAAACGACGTGTAAGATATCCAGCCTTGGCAGTATTGAGCGCCGTATCTGATGCACCCTTACGAGCACCGTGTGTTGTAACGAAATATTCAATTGAAGAAAGTCCTTCAAAATAACTAGGTATAATAGGAAATTCTAGTGTTCTGCCTTGATTATTTTGTATAAGACCTTTCATTCCAGCCATCTGTATTAAAGAAGTCATTGTGCCTCTAGCCCCAGAAGTAAATAAATCAAAAGTAGAACCATTTTTATTAAGTGTCTTAGGAAGAACTTTTTCTAATTCCTTTTTTGCATATGTCCAAATTTCAATAATTTTTTGATATCTTTCTTCTTCAGAAAGTAAACCTTCATTCCATTGTGCTATTATCTTTTCTTCTAATTTTCTACCTTCTTCTACAATTTTTACTTTTTCAACTGGAACTTTAACGTTATCCAATCCCCAAGTTGTACCAGAAAAAGTCGAATATTTAAAACCAAAAGTTTTTATACTATCTAATATTGGAGGAGTCTCATCCACACCATAATGCATGATAAGTTCGTCAACAAGTGAAGATAGTCTTGTTGATGTCATTTCGTCACCAACATAAGAAAAATCATTGGGTAATATACTATTAAATAAAAGTTTCCCAACAGAAGTATCAAAAAAACCTTCCTCAAATTTATGATATTTATGACTATCTGTCGCTAAAACTTTTATTTTTGCCCTAAGAGAAATAATTCCATATTCATAAGCTGTTATTGCAGTATTTGGACTTGAAAAATATTTACCTTCACCTATCTCACCATCAACAGATTTTGTCATCCAATAAGATCCAAGTACAATATCCTTACTAGGATGAACTATTGGGTCACCATTTTGAGGTTTAAGTAAGTTTTTATTAGCAGCCATTAAATTTTTAGCTTCAGCTTGAGCTTCATCCAATAATGGAACATAAACAGCCATCTGGTCTCCATCGAAATCAGCATTAAAAGCCTGACAAACAAGTGGGTGTACTTGAATAGCATTCCCTTCTATAAGAATAGGATTAAATGCTTGAATACCTAAACGATGAAGTGTCGGTGCACGATTTAAAAGAACATATTTTCCTTGAATAACTTCTTCAAGCATTGCCCAAACTTCTGGAGTACGCTCTTCTATAAGTTTATTTGCTCCACGAATATTAAATGCAAGTTCTGCTAGTAAAATTTTAGAAATTACAAAAGGTCTAAACAATTCGAGAGCCATATGTTTTGGTAATCCACATTGATTAAGTTTAAGATCAGGACCAACAACAATAACAGATCGGCCTGAATAGTCTACACGTTTACCAAGTAAGTTTTGACGAAACAAACCTTGTTTTGATTTTAAATTATCAGACAATGATTTTAGTGGACGCTTTTGAGATTGGCTCATAGCAGCACTATCATTTTGTTTTGCAATTGAATTATCTATAAGAGCATCCACTGCTTCTTGAATAATTCTTTTCTCATTTCGCAGTATTACATCTGGTGCATTTATTTCTTTTAATTTTTTAAGACGATTGTTTCTATTTATTACTCTACGATAAAGATCATTCAAGTCCGAAGTAGCATGACGCCCACCATCGAGTGCTACCATTGGACGCAATACTGGAGGAATAACAGGAATTACAGTCAAAAACATCCACTCAGGCCTGATTCCAGCATATGTCATAGCACGGATAAGAGAAAGTCTTTTTTGTAATTTTTCTTTTTCTATAGCACTTGCTTTTTCAAGCATTTTTTCCGTATGATTTTTTAATTTATTTAAATCAAGATTTTTAAAAATAGAATAAATAGCTTCAGCTCCAATATTTGCTTCAAAACAAGTACCATATTTTAAAGAATAATGATGAAAAGAAATTTCATTTAAAACTTTTCCTTCATATATTTCTAAAATTTCTTTCTTTGTACTAGTAAATAAATTCTTTAATTTAAGACGTGTATCTTCGTCTGCTGCGTTTTTTAATTTAGCTTTATATTCTTTATCTAAACCTTGAACAATTATTTCTTTTTCATCTTCATGAACTTTCGTAATTATATATCCAGCAAAATAAATAACTTTTTCAAGATCAGACACAGAAATATTTAAAAGGATACTCATCCTAGAAGGTACTCCTCTTAAAAACCAAATATGAGCAACAGGTGTCGAAAGCTCAATATGTCCCATTCTTTCTCTTCTTACTATAGAACGAGTTACTTCGACTCCACATTTTTCACAGATAATATCTTTATAACGAATTCGACGATATTTTCCACAATAACATTCATAATCTTTTTCTGGTCCGAATATTTTCTCGTCGAAAAGACCACCACGCTCAGATCTGCCTGTACGATAATTTATGGTCTCAGGTTTAGTAACTTCCCCATAAGACCATTCTTTTATTTGCTCGGGTGATGCGAGCTTGAGTGAAATATAATCAAAATCAGTTTTATTTAGTGTTTTCATATTTTTTCAAGTTAACATCGAGAGCTAATCCTCGTAAATAATTAAGCAAAACATTAAACGATGCGGGAGAATTTGGTGGTTTAATAGTTTCATTTTTGATAATAGAATCAAATGTAGCAGATCGACCTAAAATGTCATCAGATTTAATTGTAAGCATTTCTCGTAATGTATAAGCTGCACCATACCCTTCGAGTGCCCATACTTCCATTTCTCCAAATCTCTGTCCTCCACCTTGAGCTTTTCCACCTAATGGTTGTTGAGTAATGAGAGAGTAAGGTCCGATAGAACGCATATGAATCTTATCTTCTACCATGTGGTGAAGTTTCAACATATACATATAACCAACAGCAATATCTTGATCAAAAGCTTCTCCTGTACGTCCATCAAAAAGTTTTAACTTACCATTCTCTGGAAATCCAGCTTTTTTTAATTCTTCTCGTATTTCTTCATGACGTGCTCCTAAAAATGGAGGAACAATAGCTTGATATCCCAATGTATTTGCAGCCATACCAAGATGCATTTCTAATATTTGTCCCAAGTTCATACGAGAAGGAACACCAAGCGGTGAAAGAATTATATCTACTGGTGTACCATCTGCTGCATATGGCATATCTTCTTCTGGAAGAATTCTTGAAATAACTCCCTTGTTTCCATGTCTTCCTGAAAGTTTGTCTCCAACTGAAATGTTTCTAATCTGAGCAACTTCAATAACTATTTTTTTAATAATTCCTGCTTCAAGTGTATGTCCCAAATCACGAGAAAAAATCTTAATACCAATAATACGTCCACGTTTTCCGTGCTCCATTCTTAGTGATGTATCTTTAACATCACGTGCTTTTTCAGCAAAGATTGAACGTAGTAATCTTTCTTCTGGGGTAAGTTCAGTCTCACCTTTTGGTGTAATTTTACCAATCAAAATATCGTTTTCTCTAACTTCAGCACCAATACGAACAATACCATCTTCATCTAAATCTTTAAGTTTTAATTCTCCAACATTTGGAATATCACGAGTAGTGATTTCAGGTCCTAATTTAGTATCACGAACAACACAAACAAATTCTTCAACATAGACACTAGTAAATTTACTCTTTTTCACAAGACGCTCAGAAATAATTATAGCATCTTCATAATTTGATCCAGACCAAGACAAGAATGCTACAAAAATATTTTGTCCAATTGAAATTTGTCCATCCACTGTACTTGTCGTATCAGCTAAAACATCTCCTTTCTTTATTTTTTGACCTACGTCTACTGCGGGACGTTGATGAAAAGAAGAAAAATTATTATTTCTCAAAAAATTAACAAGCGTATAAGTTTTTTCTTTATCTCCCTTTCCTTTTACTACTATTTTTTTCGCATCTAAATAAGAAACTACACCATCTTCTTCTGCAAGAACAATTCTACCAGAATCTCGAGATGCAAGAGCTTCAATACCAGTAGCCACTAGTGGTGCTTCTGGAAGAACACAAGGTACTGCTTGTTTTTGCATGTTTGATCCCATGAGAGAACGATTAGCATCATTGTGCTCTAAAAAAGGAATCATTGAAGTCGCTACTGAGAAAGCTTGATTTGCAGCAACATCAATAAAATCAACTTCATCGCGACTAATCATTCCTGGATTAGTTTTTACTCTAGCTGCAACTCTTTCTTCTGTTATTTTTCCATCCTTATCATAAGAAATAGCGGCATGAGCAATGTTGTATTTTTCTTCTTCAAGTGCATTTAAGTATTGTACTTCATCAGTAATTTTTCCATTTTTTACTTTTATATATGGAGTCTCTATAATTCCAAAATCATTTATTTTTGCATAAGTTGAAAGATGTAAAATAAGACCAATGTTTGGACCTTCAGGAGTATGAATAGGACAAACTCTTCCATAGTGAGAAGGATGAACGTCTCGAACTTCTAACCCTGCACGTTCGCGCGTTAAGCCTCCAGGTCCTAATGCGGACAATAAACGAATATGTTCTATTTCTGCCAAAATATTTTCTTGACTCATGAATTGTGAAAGTTGGTTTGTGGTAAAAAATTCCTTAATACGTGCTTGAAGTGGACGTTGATTAATTATATGAATTGGTAATGCTGTATCAATATCAATAATAGACATTCTGTCTTGAATATTTCTTTTAATTTGCATCATACCAGTACGTACTTTCTGTTGAAGCATTTCTCCAACAAAGCGAACACGTCTCTGTCCTAAGTGATCAATGTCGTCAGACTTAGCACCTACTGTGTTATTTAAAACAATAATATTTGTAATTACTGTCATTAAATCTTCTTTAGAAATAGTTCTAAGGGCAAGTTCTTCATCACCCAATCCTTTTTCAAAACGTTTATTAAACCTATATCGTCCGACAGGAGAAAGATCATATCTTTCAGGAGTAAATAAAGAATTAATAAATTCTTTGGCATTTTCAGGTGTTGCCATATCTCCATCTCTCAAGCGTTTATATATTTCAATATATGCATCGTTTAATGTCTTTGCTATATCTTTTGCAAGACAAGCTTCAATAGCATCTTTACAAGAAGGAGTTTTCTCAAATGCTTTTAACATTGCTTCATTGGTACCATAACCCATAACACGTAAAAGTGCTGTCGCTGGGAATTTTCTTTTTTTGTCTATTCTTATGTAAATTGCTCCATCGGATTCTGATTCTATTTCAATCCAAACTCCACGAGCTGGAATAATTTTTGCACCAAAATATCTTTTACCTTTACTTTCAGACTCAGTAAAGAAAACTCCAAAAGAACGTGCAAGCTGTGGCACGATAATACGTTCTACTCCATTTATAATAAAAGTTCCATGTGGAGTCATTAGTGGAAGCTCAGACATAAAAATCTCTTGCTCTTTAACAGTACCTAAAATTTTATTTGTTAACTTTACACGAGTCTTCAAAAGACCTTGATATGAAAGTTTATTTATTTTAGCTTCATTCTCTCCACAATTAGCTTCACCTAAAGAGAAAGATGAAAACTCAAGTTCAAATTTTTTTCCAGAATAATCTACAATAGGAGAAAATTCTTTAAAAACTTCTTTAATCCCTTCTTCAATAAGCCACTTATATGACTTAGTTTGAGCTTCTATTAAATTTGGAAACTCAATCAGCGGATTTTTATATCTCGCAAAATACTTCTTCGGACGTTTTTCTGTTTGCATGATTAATTTAGTCTAAATAAAACAAGAGAAACAAAAGAAAAACAGACAAAAAATACTTTTCTCTAGCTTCTTTTAAAATTATTTAGATATTTATGATTAAGCTTATTAATATAACCTATTAATACAAACTGAGATACATCCGAAACTCAATCAAATCTCTTATTTACTAGTATACTTAATATTCCTATTTTGTCCACTTGACATTTAAATTCAAATATGCTATGCTTCTACCAGATTAAGCTACTTGAAATAGTGAACAATTAGATTGGTCTTCTAAGTTTCTTTTACTTAAAAGATATTTGGAAGATCAATTTAATTAATTCATTCAATAAAACAAAAGGAACTATCATGAAAAACTTTCTTTCAATTCTCGTACGTTGGGCATTGGTTTGCTCAATATTTGTGATCATAACAATACTTTCTGTTAATCACCCATTATCTGCTCTTGATCACTATAAATTCAGCATACTGGGTGCTGGGTTTATATATTTGGCGATTTTTCACTTTATTAAAAGTGAAGACCCTAGTGAATTACTATGGCATGGTACATTATTTCGATACACAATAATAGTGGGGTTATGTCTCTTAATATTTTTGGTTGTCTCTCTTTTTAAAATAAAAGAAGATAACAACCTATGGAATTTTATGACAATAGTAGTATTTTTTGCTATTTTAGCAGTCCAAATAATTGATGTGATTGTAAATATAATAAAAATTACTAAAGGTAGTTCATTGAATGATGGACTACTCTCTATAGAAATTACTGCACTGATTGGAGGAATACTTTATTTTATCTCCGTAGAAAGTGATTGGTTATCATGGATAACCTATTCTGAAGACTGGTTTAATTCATTAGGATGGACAACTATAATAGGATACCCATCACTTATCCTAGTCACGTTTATGCCAAAAATTTGGCCATGGTTATTTTTAATCAAACCAAAAACCATAGAATAAAATTAAAAACAAAATCCGGTTTTCAATAGGAAAAAATCCTATTGGAGGTCGGATTTTTTCTTTTTCCACTCTTCAATTTTTTTATGATTTCCTGAGAGTAATACCTTAGGTACTTTATAATTTTTACTTTTTTTACCCTGAACAGAGTTGAAGGGATATTTTAAAACTTCTGGTCTTGTGTAAACTTCACTGGAAGAAACACGCTCTTCTTCTGCGTTAGGCCTTGCCTAACGTAACCTATTCCTTAACCTAGCATATATACTAGACTAAAGAATTACTTTTTCTGTTTCCAATTTTCTATTCATCTAAGTCTTAAAGCGTTGTTTAGCTAAAAATTATTCTCCATTAAAAAAAGCATTAATATCTAAAAAACAAATTATAAAACAAGCTAAGCTCTGATTAGTAATTACCTCTCCCCTATTCCAATCGAAGTCTTTTCTTTTTACCATCGTCTCTATTAAGAAAAATTGTAAATAAATTTCATTAGGGATTAATCCTTTTTCATACATTTCCACATCTGTTATTTTTTCAAAATCTTCACGATCTTCTAGATGAATAAAATCAACTAAATGTCTTAGTGTAAGATCAAAGAAAAGCTCAGTTAATTTTTTATAATTCTTTTCTATATATAACTTTTTTGACTGTATTCCCAGTATTTTTAATCCTTCTTTATCTTTTTGATTATTTTCGTACTTATAAGCATCCTTCCACATCAAAAAGAAATTTTTTACACTATCTTTTTCTTCAATAAATTCAGTAAACCATTCTTCTAAGTCAGGTTCAGCCAGTAATATTTTCATAGCCTTAAAATGCACTAGTGAATCTTTTTCAAATAAAAATTGTTTATATGCTTCATCAAATTTTTCTATATTTCTATTTTTCATAAAAATTATGTTTCTCCCAAACCTTGCTTAACCAAATATATAACTTGTGGATAACTATCCTTGCATAAATGTCTGACGATATGGTAAACTTTAAGTACAAATGGCCTTCGGGCTCCGAGACTTTCTCCGCGAGGAGGAAGACCGTTACAAAAACATCTCTCTGAGATGTTTTTGTTTTTATATAACATTTTTGATTTTTTCCCTAATAACATTAAAATCTTCTTCTGACATAACCCCTATTTTTCTAATTAATCTTTTACTACTCATTGTTTTTAATTGATTTAAAATAATCCTTCCTTCTTTATCTTCACTTATTAATTCACCTACTATATTCTCATAATATTCTTTGTATTTAATTTCAATATGATACTTATTATCTTTTTTTTGACTAGTCAATGGTATTGCCCAAAAAATATGTTGCCCAAATTTTCTCAAAACTAAAACTGGTCTTTGAAATTCTTCATCTTTACCATTCTGTTCAGAACCAACATTTAACCCAACATTTGCCCACCAAATATCTCTTTGTTTATAAGATAAATTTAAATTATCAGCAATATGTATCCTTACTTTTACTTTGACCCATTTTACAAACTCAGCAAGTATTTTTTTAAATTCTTCGTCCATATTATTATATTAATAATTCTTATATATAAACCTATATTATTTCCTTTTCTTCCATTCTTCTATATTTTTATGATTTCCAGACAATAAAACTTTTGGTACCCCGAAGGAAAGAGTACTTCCTACGGGGCATGCTTTATAATTTTTATATAAATTTTTTATAGCTTTAGAAGGTCTGTACTTTATTACTTCTGGTCTCGTATAAACTTCACTTGAAGATATTCTTTCTTCTTCTCTTGAATCATAATTACCAAGCACACCTTCTATTTGACGAGAAACACAATCAACTAAAATCATCGCTGGAATTTCTCCACCTGTCAAAACATAATCCCCTATTGATAATAGTTTAAATTTTAAGAACTTGTCCTGAGCTTGCCGAAGGATCTTATCTACTCTCGCATCTATACCTTCATATCTACCACAAATTAAAATTATATCTGTATATTTTTTAGAAATATTTTTTGCATAATTAGTCGTAAACTTTTCTGCACTAGGAATAAAATTAATAACCAAAACAGCTTTTAGCTTAGAGCTTTTAGCTTTTAGCTTTTTAAAAACAAAATCAACAGCTTTTAAAATAGGCTCAGCTCTCATCACCATTCCCGGACCTCCACCATAAGGCTTATCATCTACTGGTTTATAATTATTCTTTTGTGCTTTAATAAAGTCCCTTGGGTTATAAAACTTAACAGAAATAAGCTTATTTTTTATCGCTCGCCCAATGATAGACTCATTTAAATACGAATCAAAAATATCTGGAAAAATTGTAATAATATGGAATCTCATAGCTTATAGCTTATAGCTTATAGAAAAAAAACACAAGAACTCAAAAACCGCCCGAAGGCGGTTTTTTAATTAGCTAAAAGCTAAAACCTATAAGCTAATTTTTTATATCCCCTTAAGGTCTTCCATTGCTTGATCAACAGTCTTTGTTGAACTTTCTGCATTTTCAAATTTAGGTTCTGGTCTCATGCCACCTTCTGGTTCGTTAATTTTCAAATTAACACGAGCATTATTCTTCATACCTATAATTCGTAACAATGTACGAATAGCTTTTGCTGTATTCCCCATTCTTCCAATAATCTTACCCATATCACTTGGGTTTACTGTAAGTGAAATAAGTACACCCATCTCATCAACAGTACGATCGATTTTTACATCGTTTGGATTATCAACTAGTGCTTTTACTACATATTCTAGAAATACTTTATCAGCGTCTTGCATATATTTCAGTAAAATTTATTTTTAATCTTTAATAATTAATGTGCAGCGTTACGACCTATAATGATTAACTGCACTGCTGTAATAAGTATATATGATTATTTTTTAGCTTTCAACCCTGCCTGCCGGCAGGCAGGTCTTTTCTTTTATTTCTTTGCCTTTAATTCTTTACGTTTCTGAGTTGGTTTCTTCTTTGGTAATACATTTTTCTTCTTACCTTCTACCACTTTTTGATGAACCATAAAATTATGCATTGTGTCAGAAAGTTGAGCACCTTTTGAAACCCAATATTTTATTCTATCAGTCTTAAAATTAGTTTCTCCTGCCTTTGGATTATATGTACCAACTATTTCTAAAAATCTTCCACTCTTTGTACTATTTTTTGAATCAGTTAAAACTGCCCGAAATGATGGATCGTTCTTCCTTCCTATTCTTTGTAATCTTATTTTTAACATCTTTAGAGTCTAACATAACTTATAAAAAAGGCAAATTAAATTATCTGGGTTTGATTTACAAATATTAGATAAATTTAAATGAAGAAAGAATTTGATCTATTAGTTCTTGTCCTAATTTATCAGATCCTTGTATTTCTATTCTATTACAGTTCTTCAAATCTAGGTCGCATTTAACCCAAGTAGAAGGAATTGTATTGTCTGTAAAGTTATAAATCACGGAGTTGTTCCATTCCTTCTTTTTCACTTGTTTTCCATTAATTTGAACATCACTGAGAATTGGTGCTCCTTCATATCCATGATCAAATTCACCCTTTGGTAAAATAATAAAAGTAAATTTTTGAGATTTATCATTAAAGAAAAAACCGTCTGCATTTGAGAAATAAGTTGAAAATTCCCAGTCATTAGGATATTTTAATTCAAACCCATACTGCTCGTTTCTATAAACTTTCCAATCTGACATTTTAATTTGTGAGGTCGTATTATTCGTAACAATATCTTTAGATATAGATTCATTTTTTGTCCCCAAATAATATGCCCCACCACCAATGATTAAAACAGCAATTATTGCTAATATAAGACCCATTCCTATAAAACCTTTATTTTTATTCATATAAATTAATTATGAACTCTTTATATAAAACAGCAAATAATGTGCTATATTAAAAGAGTGAAAAAAGAAATTAAAAAAATAAATAATATAGAACAAGGTGTCATCTCTATATCCTCAAAAGGTACTGGATATGTAAAAACTCCTAATTTCGAAGAAGATCCAGAAATTAATTTTAAAGATCTAAATACAGCGCTTCATGGTGATACTGTTGAAATTACATTAAATGGAAAAGGAAATGGACGCCTTACAGCAAAAGTATCAAAAATAATATCTCGTGTGAAAATAGGTTTTTCTGGGGTTCTAGAAAAAGATCTTTCGACTTCACTCAAGACAGGAAATAATAATTATTTTTTAAAACCAGATGATACAAAAATGTACACTGATATTTTGATACCAGAAAAAATGTTAAATGGGGCCAAAGTTGGTCAAAAAGTTTATGCAGAAATGACACTATGGAAAGATTCACAAAAAGCACCCGAAGGAAAAATAATAAAAGTTCTAGGGCAACCAGGAGAAAATAACGCAGAAATGTATGCTATTGCAATGGAAAAAGGTTTTGATAGTGATTTTCCTCAAAAAGTAGAAGAAGAAGCAAAAAAAATATCCGCCAAAGAAGGCGAACTAGCTTCTGGCTGGAAAGAAGAAATTACGAAACGTAAAGACTTTAGAAAAACTTTAACATTTACAATTGATCCAGAAGATGCAAAAGATTTTGATGATGCTATTTCTTTTCGAATTCTCCCCCCTCTCCTTGATAAGGAGAGGGGGCTAGGGGGTGAGGTCTACGAGATAGGTATTCACATAGCAGATGTATCACATTATGTAAAAATAGGAAGTGAACTTGATAAGGAGGCAAAAAATAGGGGTACTTCCGTATACTTAGTAGACAGAACTATCCCCATGCTCCCGGAAGCGCTTTCAAATGACTTGTGTTCTTTGGTACCAAATAAAGACAGACTGACTATGAGCGCGGTTTTTATCGTCGATAAAAACGCGCAAGTAAAAAAGGAGTGGTATGGACGCACAATAATACATTCTCAAAAAAGATTTTCATATGAAGAAGCAGAAGAATCAATAAAAAAAGAAGAAATGCCACTGCATAAAGAACTTTCTATTTTAAACAGTTTAGCAAAAAAACTTACAAAAGAAAGATTTGCAAATGGTGCTATATCTCTAGAACAAGAAGAAGTAAAATTTATTTTAGATAAAAATGGAGTACCTATAAAAGTAATAAAAAAAGAAAGAGGTGATTCTAATAAATTAATTGAGGAATTCATGTTACTAGCAAATAAAAAAATTGCTGAAACTATTTCAAGGGGTACAAAAAAAGATGGTGGTGTTTTTGTATACCGAATACATGACAATCCAAGCAAAGAAAAAATGACAGATTTAGCATTTTTCTTACGAGGATTAGGACATAAAATATCTCTAATAGATGGTGTAATACCAACAAAAGAAATAAATGCCCTCTTAAAAAATCTAGAAGGTAAAAACGAAGAAAATACGGTAAATCGTGCAGTAATACGTTCTATGGCAAAAGCAATTTATTCTACAAAAAATGTAGGACACTATGGTCTAGCTTTTGAATATTATGCTCATTTTACATCACCTATTAGACGATATCCAGATATAGTAGTACATAGACTTTTAACAGATTATCTAAAAAAATCAAAAGTCGGCAAGGAAAAACTAAATATTTATGAAGAAATTTCAAGACATGCATCGGAACGAGAAAAATATGCTTCTGATGCTGAACGAGCATCTATAAAATATAAACAAGTTGAGTATATGTCTTCTCGTATATCACAAATATTCAATGGCACAGTAAGTGGAGCAACAGAATGGGGCATATATGTAGAGGAAATAGAAACAAAATGTGAAGGACTCGTACGTGTAAAAGATATGAGTGATGATTTTTATATTTTTAATGAAAAAAAATTAGAATTAATTGGACAGAAAAAAAAGAAAAAATACCGTTTAGGTGACAATGTAAAAATAAAAGTAAAAAGTGTTGATTTGGAAAGAAAAACAATAGATTATGTATTAGTATGAAATACACCCTTAGTCAAAAAATCAAATTAGGATTCTGGACAATTTTTGTAATAACTATAGGTATTTCTTTAGGATCTTTTTTTGTTAAAGATACTAAATATGAAAATATGATAGAAACAAAAAATAATACAGCAACAATAGTAGAATCTACTATACGAGAAGAAACAATACCCAAAAATTCTTATTTTATAAAAGATGCTGAATTAAAACCAAAAATTTCATCTCTAGCTTATTTAGTTGGCGACCTAGACACAGGAGAAATCATACTTTCAAAAAACCAAGATTCACCATTTCCTCTTGCTTCTGTCTCAAAACTAATGACTGCTACTGTCGCTACAGATTTAATGAATAGTGAAGATATACTTACAATTTCTAAAAAAACATTAGCCACATATGGAGAAAATGGAAATTTTAAAATAAAAGAAAAAATAAAACTTTTAGATATTTTTTATCCATTACTTTTAGAATCAAGCAATGACGCAGGAGAAGCAATAGCTGAATTTTTTGATAGAGAAACTTTCATAAAAAAAATGAATCAAATGGCTATGAAATTAGATCTCTCAAAAACTTCTTTTGAAGATCCGACTGGACTATCTTCAGAAAATCAATCTACTGTCTCTGATATGTTCAAATTAGCAGGATATATAAATCAAAAAAAACCAGAAATATTTCAAATAACAACAAATAGAAGTTACACTAATAAAAAACACACCTGGTTTAGTACTAATCAATTTCTTTCAGAAAATGGTTATATTGGTGGAAAAAGTGGATTCACAAACCCAGCATTACAAACAGTAATTTCTCTTTTTTCAGTTCCACTAGGAGAATCCGGAACACGCAATATAGCTATTACATTATTACAAAGCAATGACCGATTAAAAGATGTAGAAAATATTTTAAAATACTTAAATAAAAATATATATTATGGAGGAGAAGCAGATGCAAATACAGCTTGGGTAAAAGAAAGAACGGACTTACCACTGTTTGATCAAGATTTCGTGACACTTATTTTTAGTGGAGATATTATGCTTGATCGTGGAGTTAAAAGTTCTACAAATAAAAATTTCAATGGCGATTATTCTATATTATTTAATAAATTAGGAATTCTAAAAAGATCTGATATTGCTTTTGCAAATTTAGAAGGTCCAATTTCAAATGTAGGAAAAGATATGAAAAATTTATATTCATTTAGAATGGATCCTTCTGTAACCCCTGCCCTTAAAGGTGCAGGTCTATCAATAGTCTCAGTGGCAAATAATCATGTTGGAGATTGGGGCCGTGATGCATATATTGATTCATTAGCACGTCTAAAAGAAAATGAAATTCTATACACTGGAGGAGGAATAAATGAATCTGAAGCGCTACAGCCAATTATTATTGAAAAGTATGGAATGAAAATAGGATATTTAGGATTTTCAGATGTAGGACCAAACTGGATGGGGGTAACGACAGATAAAGCAGGATTGCTTCTTGCTAATAATCCACACTTTAGTGAAATAATACAAAATGCCTCTAAACAAGTTGATTATTTAGTTGTAACATTTCATTTTGGTGAAGAATACAAAACAGAACATAACGCTAGACAAGAATATTTAGCACATAGTGCAATAGATGCAGGTGCAAAAATAATAATAGGAACTCATCCACATGTAATACAAGATACAGAAATTTATAAAAATGGTTTTATAGCTTATTCATTAGGTAATTTTATTTTTGACCAAGGTTTCTCAGAAAATACAATGGAGGGTATGCTTCTCGAAATAAAATTAAATATGGATGGTGATTTATCTATTAAAAAAAATATTGTCCAATTAAATAAACTTTTCCAACCAGAGAAAATAATAATAGGAAAAGAAGAAAAAATAAAATTTAAATAAAAAAAATCTGTCGTTGTGAATAAATCAACAACAACAGATTTAATCCTAAGGTAATTCTTTTTTTTCTGTTTTCAAATCAGGTTCATTCATAGAACCATTCAAACCAAGTAAAATAAAAAAACCAATACACCCTAAGAAAATTCTCCCAAATAAATCCATGCCAATATATTCACCAAAAAATCCTAAAATTAGCATGACCAAAGCAATACCACCAACGGTGGCATTTTCTCTAAAAAGTTTTTTGGGGTCTATTTTTTCGACTATCATAGGTTCATTTAATATCACCTCTATGTTTTTTTGTTCCTGTTGCATTAAAAAACCCTTTCTATAAAAATGAAAAGAAAAATTTAGTTTATTCTTTTTCAGAATACATCTTCATTATAAAAAAGTCAACAAATTCCCCCATATACGCCATGGCTGATATGAGGGTAATTTGTTAGAATCTCTTTACTTTTTTAGATAAGATTTAGCCAATTTAAATGTTTTAAAATTATCTCCTATTTTTATCTCTTTCAAATAATCTAAAAAATCTTTTGGTAGTGGAGAAGGCCCAACCCAAACACTTTTTTGAATCATTATATAACCAAATTTTATTAGTTGTCTTCGAAACCAATCTCTTTCTTTTTTCTTATCAGATGGAATGTCATACATCACGATCAAATTTTTTGAAGAATCTTTATCAAAAGGTGAAGAAAAAGTAATATAATAAAACTTTCTTTTTCTATTTTTTGTTTTTGCACGACTTTCTCTACCTCTCGAGAAAATAGGAATACCAAAAGAATTTACTTCTATTCCTTTATAATATAATTTCTTTTTAAAACCCATATATAAACTATATCACATTACCCCCATATACGCCATGGTGTATATGGGGGTAAATACAATAAAAAAATAATTACTTATTTCAATAATTTTTATTTTGCAATTGCGGTGGCTTCGTCGAGTTTTACGGAGAGAAGTTTTGAGGCACCATCAGAACCTACTGTGACACCATATAAAATACCAGCTCGAGACATCGTTTCCCTGTTATGGGTAACAACTATAAGTTGAGAATGATGTGAAAGTTTTTCTAACATATCTCCATATTTACGAGAATTTGCTTCATCGAGCGCTGCATCAGTCTCATCAAGAACTAAAAATGGTGGTGGATTCACTTGCGACATAGCAAAAAGAAGAGCAATAGATGTAAGTGATCTCTCTCCACCTGAAAGTGCATTAAGTTCTTTTACTTTTTTATGAGGAAGCGAAACGTTAATTTCAATACCTTGTTCGAAAACAATTTCTTCTTTATCTCCTGCCTGCGCAGACAAGTCTTCTTCTAATTCTTCTTCTCCTTTCTTTTTTTTGTTTTCAATAACAATAGATAAATGTCCTTCTCCTCCACCAAACATTAAAGCGAAAAAATTATTAAATTCAATATTTATTTTTTTAATACCTTCTTTAAATTCTACATCAATTTTCTGTTTCAGGTCTGCCATAAGATTGTGGAGCGCTTCTATGCTTACAGCTAAATCTTCCATTTCTTTTGCTAAAAAATTGTCCCTTTGAAAAACTTCTTCAAATTCTTTTATTACTTCTGCTCCACCACCCAAACCAGCATCTTCTAATTTTATTTTAATGCGTTCAATTTTACGTTTTAATTCTTCTTGTATATTTCTATCTATAATTTCATCTATTTCAAAATTCTTATAAGATAATATTTCATTACCAATAAGTGCTGAGCCTTCTTTAATCTCATTCTCAAAAGCCTCTATTTCTTTAGTTAAATTTCCTTCTTTTATCAAAACAAGCTCTAAAGCAGAAGCCAATTCTTGATGTCTAACTCTAAAATTAAACCTTTCTTTTTCTTTTAAATGTAAATTCTCATTATCTTGATTAATTTCCTTTTTTAATATTTCTATATTTTCAATAATCTTATTTTCTTCTTCTTTGATATTCTGCATTCCAACTAAAATTTCTTGCTGATTTTTTCTTAAAAGTTCTAATTCAGGATTTGAAGTTAAATTTAGATTCTGCAGAGAATCTTCTATAGAAACTTTTGGTAAAAATTCATTTACAATATCCTTTATGTGTAAAAGAATATTTTTAATATCTGATAAATCTTCTTTATTTATAGCTTCATTGATAGAACTATTTATATCATTAAATATTAATTTAACTTTTTCTTCTGAAATTATTACAGTAGTTTCGGGCATTTTTCTCTCTTTTCTTTTCTCTTCCATTTCTACCATCCCTTCAATCCTTCCTAATTTACGTTCTACTTCACTCTTAATTCCTCGGATCTCATATGTCTTTTTTTCCAATATTTTTAATTCTTTTTCTTTTTCACTTTCTTCTTTTATACCAATTTCTTCAACAGAAGAAATTTTTTTTTTCGTATTTTCTAATTCCAAAGAAATTTTTTCTTTTTCCTTTAAAAAAGAAGCTTGTTCTTTATCTAAATAAGCACTCTCTTTTTTAAGATATTCTTTATAGAGAGACAACAGTGTCACTTGTAATTCTTTTGCTTTTTCAAATTTATCTACTTGTTTTTTAAGAAAATTTAAATGAGGTGCATTTTCTCTACGTAAAAGTGAAACTTCTTTCATGTTGTTGGCAGTTCTTTCAAGCTTACGTTGTGATTCTTTTATTTTATATTGATAAATTTTAAGTCCAAGTGCATCTTCTATCATTTCTCTTCTGTCTTTAGATGTGGCATTTAAAATTCTATCTGCTTCACCTTGTGAAATAATATGATGTCCAGATGAACCAATATTTACAGAAGACAAAAGATTATTAATATCTTTTAATCTTACTTCAGAACCATTTAGAATGTATTTATTTAGTCCATCAGAATAAACTTCACGCGAAATCGAAATAACATCATAATTTAAATTAATATTTTCGCCAGTTTCATTAGAAAGTTTAAAAATCTTATCAGAATTATCAAAATATATTGTAGCAGTAGCACGTGAACTCTTTGGTAAACTTTTAGATCCTTTAAAAATAAGATCAGACCCAGAAGATCCTCTCATTGATTTTATTGATTGTTCCCCTAATACAAAACGAATTGCTTCTACTACATTTGATTTACCAGATCCATTTGGACCTACAATAGAAACAATAGAATTCTGAAACTCTAAAACTGTTTTTTTAGAAAAAGATTTAAACCCATTTATCTCAAGATTCTTAAGTCGCATATTTATCCGCCTAAATTTTTAGAATTATAATATTTTTAATCATTTTACTTTATTTTTGTGAAAAATTTTGGCGGATTTATTCCATCCAATTTTTTATTTTTAATGCATTAAGGGCTGCAGTCTGTTCTGCCTCTTGTTTTGATTTTCCTTTACCTTCAGCAATTAAATCAGGACCAAATAAAATACCAACTGTAAAATGTTTATCATGATCAGGCCCTGATTCATGTAAAACTTTATAAAAAGGAGTAAATCCAACAAATTCTTGTGCTTTCTCTTGTACTAAACTTTTTGCATCACGCCAAAGTTTTTTAGAAACAATTTCCTCTGTATGAGGTAATAAAGTTGTAATTAAAAATTTATTTACAACATCATAACCTTGATCTAAATAAACTGCCCCTACGTATGCTTCAAAAGTATTGGCTAGTATATATTGTCTTGCTTTCCCATTATCTTTAGCTTCACCTTTAGATAAAAGCAAAAAATCATTCATTCCGATCTCCAAAGCAACTTCAGAAATTATAATAGCATTTACAAGAGCTGAACGGATTGCTGTCAATTCTCCTTCTGTAAAATTTGGATATTTTTTATATATAAAATCAGTAACAACAAGCTCTAACACAGCATCACCTAAAAATTCCAAACGTTCATTATGAGAAAGAGATAATCCTCCATTTTCATTTATGTAAGAACGGTGAATAAAAGCTTGCTTAAGCAAATTTTTATCTTTAAAACAAATCTTTGTATTTTTCTCAAAATTTGAAAATTCTATCATCTTTTACTTTTTATTTTATAAACTTTATAACTTTTTACTACTCAATATTTCAATCGCGCGAGTTATAAGTGGAATAATATCATTATAAATACGAAGTTCTGGAATTTCAGAGAGTTTAAACCAACGAGCATTATCTAATCCACCAGAATCTTCAAGTTTTAATTCACAATATTTACTTTCTGCTAAAAAATACGTAACTTTTTTTAATGTCTTCCCTTTTTCTGGATGAGAAGCTACATATTCATTTTCACCAAGTTTTTCTTTTATAATAATATCAAGTCCAATTTCTTCCTTTATTTTTCTTATTGTGCCATCTTCTACGCTTTCATTCTCAATTTCTGGATTATCTCCTACTTTACCTTTTGACAAAGTCCAATAACCAAAAACATCATGCACTAATGCAAATAAAGTATCTTTATTCCCGCCAGAGGAACGGGCAGGCTTTTGAGCATAAATCAATGCTCCACCCAACTTTTCAACTGGTAATTTTGTAATATCTACTGGCTCATCGTTTTTTTTCTTTTTACTTATTTGTTCTTTTCCAGGTTCACCAATCTCTTTATAAACTGCACCAAGAACACCATTAACAAATTTACTAGAATTTTCTCCACCAAAAGTTTTCGCTAATTCTATAGCTTCATTTATGGCAACCTTAGGAGGTACTTGATTCCTATCACCAAAAAGAAGTTCAGTCAACCCAATTCTTAAAATATTTCTATCAACAATAGATATCTTATCAAGTGGCCAATCCGGTGCAGCTTTTTTTATTATCTCATCAACTACTGTAACTTTTCTTAAAATTTCTTCTACTAATGTAGCCACAAAAACATCATCCTCAAGGCCAGGAGCAAATTCTTTTAAATTTCTGTTTAAAGCTTCTTTTGTTTTTTCGTCAGTCCAAACATTATTCTGTCCTCCAGTAGTCATAAAATCCCACTCAAAAAGCGTTTGGAGAACTATTGATCTTGAAAGGTGCCTATTTGCCATAAAAATTACCAATTCACCTCACCCCCGACCCCTCTCCTTAATAAGGAGAGGGGTGCCAAAGGCGGGGTGAGGTTTACTTTGATTCTGCTTTCTTTGCTTTTTCTTTCTTCTGCTTCTTTTCCATTTTTTTAACTAAATCCAACACCTTCATCCCGCGATAGAAACCGCAAGATGAGCAAACTGTATGCTGTTTTTTAAGAGTTTTACAATTTTCACATTTAGTAAAACCCGTACTCACCAATGCATGATGTGAACGTCTGTTTGCTGTATGTGATTTTGTATGTCTCATTCGTACTACCATAATGTATTCTATACTAGCATATTAAAGATGAAAAGCAAAATTATACATTTAAGTAAACAAACTATTACACTGAAATACAACTGTCTACTATCTTTTCATATGTAAAGATAGTAGACACTAATACAATAGTGTTTAAGAACACCCATATAAGAAGCCATAATTTGTTGAAATTTATCTTTATTTATTTTCCCAATAGCTAATTCTTTTCGTGCTTTTTTAAGTTTTTTAAAAATTCTTTTCTTGGTTCTCGTTCTTAATACAATTATGTTAGGTAAAATAACATAACCCACAAAATCTATTCCTCGACTTAATTTTCTTATATAAACTTTATCTGGATGTAATTCAAGTTTTAAGTTTTGTTTTAAAAAAATTTCTATTTCTTTTTTGTATAATGTAAGCAAATTTTCACTTTCAAAAATTAAGACAAAATCATCAGCATATCTAAAATAATGTTTAATTTTAAGTTTATGTTTTATAAATTGATCCAATTCATTTAAATAAATATTTGCAAAAAGTTGGCTAGTTACATTACCCAAAGGAAGTCCAACATTTGGAAACTTCTCAAAACTTTTTAAAATTTTATTAATTAACCATAATGTATCTTCGTCTGAAATCTTTTTTTTAATAAGCTCAAATAATATAATATGGTCTATATTTTCAAAAAATTTTCTAATATCACACTTTAAAACAAAAACTGGCTGTTTCCAATTTTTACTTTCTTTACGTAAAGCTACAAAAAGTTTTTTTGATGCTTTGTGTGTCCCTTTTTTAAGTCGTGAAGAATATGAATGAAATATAAAATGTTTATCAAAAATTTGATATAAAACTCTAAAAACTGCTTGATTTAACACTCTATCTCTAACCACCGCTTTATGTATATGTCTGCGTTTTGGATCATACACAAAAAATGCTTGATACTTTGTAGGTTTATAAATTTTACTTATTAGTTCCTTATGTAAAGAAAATAAATTATTTTCTAAATTAAACTCAAAATCTGCAACATCTATTTTTTTAGTTTTGCACTTTTTAAATTCCTTCCAAGCTTGAAGTAAATTTGATAAACTTACTACATTATGGAAAAAACTTTGAACAGCCCCCCCCCCCGACGCAATTTTTGATGTCCTTGTCGTTCATAAGATGAGAAAATTATATATCTATGTGTATATGATTGGCAACAAGTTACCAAAACGAGATAAATTGGGAATTCATAGTTATATTGAAAAAGAATTTTTACAAACTTTTTCAACTTTAATAAACGCTTCACTTGAGCCAAAATCAGAAAAAATAACCTCAGTCAAAAAAGCGAGACTTCAAATAGAGACATTAAAACAATTATTCAGAACAGAATATGAAACAAAGATTATTACAGAAAAAGTATATTTAAATATAGAATTAAAATTGCAAGAAATTTCTAAAATGACAAATGGTTGGTTAAAATATTTACAAACACAAAATCCGCCCAATTAAAATTGAAAGCGGATTTAAGTGAGAAACTTCTGAACGGATACCATAACTAGAGTTCGAATTGTCCAGATTGTACCAATTCACATTGAACTTGTCGTTGTTCCAATTCGCGTTCGGAACATTACCATCCGAATTGCGAGAACCGTCCTATTACAAAAAATCATCCATTCCACCGACAAATCAATTACTTAATTTTCTGTGTTATCTCACAGTCGTGAGCAATATGTAGCATCATTACAAAATTGTATTATCTATGCTCAATTTTTTGCAAGCAGTTTCTTAATATGGCAAACTGTTATCTTAGTTTTAAGATCAGTTTATCAGCCAAATATATTTTAACATAAAAAAATTGCGTTAGGTTTTTTAAAAACCTAACGCAATAAAGATAAAAAGAAAAAAGATTAAAGAGAAATTGCTGAACGGATACCAGAACTAGAGTTCGAACCGTCCAGATAGTACCAACTCACAAGGAACCCGACGCTGTCCCAATACGCGTTCGGAACATAACCATCCGAATAGCGAGAACCGGAACAGAAAGTAACACCTTTGATATCTAAATGATTTCCCGTTTCCGAGAAATACTTGATTTCAAGAATGATACGTTCCAAAACAGTGATTCCAATTTTCATATCAGCGTCAGCCTGCCTTGTTGATTTACCGAGATATTCAATGTCAGGTTCAATATCATCACGAACCCAAACAGCGTAATTGTCCGAAGACGTCCGTATATTTGTTGGAATTGTCTTGTCTAAATCATCACTATAACGCCATGATTTAAAAATAGCTTTACAACAATCAAAGGCTTTGTTCATCGTCATACCTTTTGCGATAAACAATAGACGCCAATTACCGTCAGGACGATTAGGAATGATAACTCTGCTGAAATCTACATCCCAATTGAAATGAGTTTTGTAAAATTTCTGCCATTCTTCACGAATATTGGCATACTCATCTACAATTGAGAAAACTTCTCGAAGCTTTTTTTTCAGCTCATTTTTGTGTCCGAGCCAATAATCAATTTGCACCTCACTAAGTAATGTCGTTAAAAAGTCAACGATAAAACCAGCGAGAGAGCCAATTTTTTGCATTATTCCGCTAATGCTGAGCGTTTCAGATTTTGTCCCATGTTTTTTCATGGTATGTTCTCCTTTATTACAATGAACTAATTTTTGAGATCTTTGGATACGGCACTCATTATTCCGTTTCGTATATTATATCATATCCTAGAAAAAAAGCAAGTCTTTTTATTACCTATAAAATGCTATATAATTAAAGGACTTTTTATGGAAAATAATATTGATAAATTACACAACTTAAGACATTCCTTAGCTCATCTTTTGGCTGCAGCTGTTTTGGAGATATACCCTGATACCAAAAATACAATCGGTCCTTCTATAGAAGATGGCTTTTATTATGATTTTGAATTCTCGTCTCCTATCTCTGATAAGAACTTACCAAAAATAGAAAAGAAAATGAAAGATATTTTGAAATCTTGGAAAAATTTTGAGAATGAGGAAAAAACTAAAAAGGAAGCAGAAAATCATTTCAAAAATAATGAATACAAAATAGAACTTATAAACGAAATTAATGAAAAAGGAGAAAAAATAACTTTCTATACTTGTGGAGCTTTTACAGATCTTTGCCGTGGTGGACATTTAGAAAATCCGAGTAAAGAAATAAGTCCAGATTCATTTAAATTAGATCGTGTAGCTGGGGCATATTGGCGTGGAGATGAAAAAAATAAAATGCTTACCCGCATTTACGGATTGGCTTTCGAAACAAAAGAAGAATTGGAGGCTTATGTGATACAACGAGAGGAGGCTCTAAAAAGAGACCATAAAAAAATCGGTAAGGAATTAGGATTATTTGCTTTTAGCCCTCTTGTTGGTTCAGGTCTTCCTCTATTTCTGCCAAAAGGTGAAATAATTTTTTACGAGCTGGAAAAATATATGCGTGAAGAAAAAGAAAAGCTTCATTATAAATTTGTCCATATACCCCATATTGCCAAAACAGAGCTTTACAAAAAAAGCGGTCACTTAGGAAAATATGATGCAATGATGCCAATTATGCAAGATGCTGAAGGCGATCAATATGTTATGAAAGCAATGAATTGTCCTCACCATTTTGAAATCTATAATGCAGAACCCCATAGCTATCGTGATCTTCCTTATAGATTAGCCGAAACTACAACCGTTTATCGTAATGAGAAAAGCGGAGAATTGAGTGGGTTAGTTCGAGTCAAAGCTTTAACGCAAGATGACACACATCACTTTATTCGTCATGATCAAATCCAACAAGAAATTGAAATGATTCTAGGGTTAATGGATAAAGTTTATAAAAATTTTGGTTTCAAGGATTACACTGTGCAAATATCCATTCGCGATCCAAAAAATCCTGATAAATATTTCGGTGGGGATGAACTTTGGAAAGAATCTGAGAAAATACTTATCGACTCTGTAAAGAAATGGAACCGTCCTTACATAGTTACAGAAGGAGAAGCAGCTTTCTATGGGCCTAAGATAGATATAATGGTGAAAGATTCGATTGGTCGTAATTGGCAATTGACTACGGTTCAACTTGATTTTAATCAACCAGAAAATTTTCATATGCGATATATAGGAGAAGATGGAAAAGAACATGCTCCTGCTGTGTTACATGTTGCAGTATTAGGTTCTATTGAACGTTTTATGGGAGTATTGATTGAACACTATGCCGGCGCCTTCCCTCTCTGGCTCTCACCAGTACAGGTGAAAGTAATCCCTGTGCGCACCAGCCACAACGAATACGCCAAAAAAGTTTTTGAATTATTGAAAGAGAACAACATCCGCGCGAAATTTGACGATGCCGAGGAAAACCTCGGAGGAAAAGTCCGCAATGCGAAAAACAATAAGATTCCTTATTGGATTGTTATAGGTGACAAGGAAATAGAAGCGAAAAAGGTTACCCTCGAATCTCGCGACAAAGGCCAGCTTGGACAGATATCAAAAGAAGAATTATTGAAAAAACTTTTGGAGGAAATAAAGAATAAGAAATAAAATTATGCCAGAGGGTTATCACAAATTAGTTCGAGATAAAATTCCAGAACATTTAGATGCTAAAGGTATTTCCTATGAACAAACGACAGCTACACCAGAAGAATACAGAAAAAGACTATTGGAAAAATTAGCTGAAGAAGTAAAAGAATTCCTTGATGCTCGCAATAGTGAGGAATTAGCTGATATTTTAGAAGTAATCGAAGCTCTTAAAAAATTGCCAAAATTTAAGAATGTAGAAGAAGTTAAAAAGAAAAAACTCGCAGAAAAAGGGGGATTTGAAAAAAGAGTAATTTTAAAGGGAAAAAAATAGTTGTTTACCATATTGACGGTCGTTAGTTTGGTAAACAATAAGGAAAGGAACATAAATCAGCCTATGCTATTTTATTTAAACTGCCCAATTTGCTAATTTCAAAAATTTCAACAAATTCTAAAATTTTAAGGTTTTCTAAGTCTTTTATAAAATCTGCCGGAATTTTTCCTTTCCCTACCCAAACACTTTGATGAACCATTTTAAACCCAAAATTTTTGATAACTTCCCTGAGCCAATTACGCTTTCTTCGCAACCTCTCGGGAATATCGAAACTTATTATAATAGAGCTACTTTCTTCGATTTTTTTCTCATAAAATCTAGTTGGTAAATTATTTCGAAGTTTACTAAGTTTATCTATTCCTTTACTAGAAATTGTAAATTTATTATTTTCTGAATTTTCAATAAGACCATCATGTTTCATCTTAGATATAAATATGGTTAATCTTCTTTTTCTATCTTTTAAGATTTCCACTTGAGATTTTTTAGCTTCAGAAATTCTCCTGCGTTTTTGATACTCATATTCGATCTTACTTGAACCAGCCCCATAACCGGCAACTAAAACAGCACCAAAGAAATCAACTTGGGTCATTGTTCCATTATAAAGAAGTTCTAAAGCTTTTAGTAAAATTTTTCCTTTCATAACTTTAAGTTTACTACATTGACGACCGTTAGTATAGTAAACAAGATACGTAAACAACTTTAGATATCAATCTCTGCTAATTTGGCATTGGATTGGATAAAAGATTTTCGTGGTGGAACTTCGGAGCCCATTAGAATTTCAAAAACTTTATTGGCTTCTTCTGCATCATCTATATTTACTTTCTTAAGCACTCGATGAGCTGGGTCCATGGTTGTTTCCCAAAGTTCTTCCGGATTCATTTCTCCGAGACCCTTGTAACGCTGTATATGAACCTTTATCGTCCCCGTGCCGATATTGCCTTCCCCTTCGGGCGAAGTCCCTAAAGACTCATCGGGAATTGCTTCAATGATATCAACTTCGGCAGCGGAATGTCCAATAAGTTTTATTTTTTCTTCATCTGAATAAGCATAATTAATTTCTTTACCTTTTTTTATTTTATAAAGTGGTGGTTGTGCAATATAAATATATCCAGCATCAACAATCGCCCTAAAATATCTATAAAAAAGAGTAAGTAATAATGTACGTATGTGTGCACCATCGACATCAGCATCTGTGGCAATAATAATTTTATGATAACGTATCTTAGAAAGATCAAAAGTGTCCCCAATAGAAGTACCAAGAGCAATAACTAAAGACCTTATTTCTTTTGAAGCAAGCATTTTATCAATTCTTGCTCTTTCAACATTTAAAATTTTTCCTTTCAAGGGAAGAATAGCTTGCGTGCGTCTATCTCTACCTTGTTTTGCTGAACCACCTGCAGAATCTCCCTCTACTAAAAATAATTCTGATTCTTCTGCACTCTTACTTTGACAATCTGCTAATTTTCCAGGAAGTGTCATACCTTCAAGTGCACCCTTACGAAGCACAGAATCTTTCGCTGCTTTAGCAGCTTTACGAGCCTTAAGGGCAAGAATAGATTTATTAATTATAGCTTTTGCTTCGTCTGGATTCTCTTCTAAAAAGCTCGCAAACGCTTCTGAAAATACTGTACTGACAGCACTTTGTGCTTCCATAGAACCTAACTTTGCTTTTGTCTGACCCTCAAATTGAATTTCTCGAAGTTTAACAGATATTACACAAGTTAAACCTTCAAGAACATCGTCTCCAGTAAATCCTCCCTCAGATTCCTTCATCAATTCATTCTTCTTACAATAAGTATTAAGTGTCCTTGTAAGAGCAGTCTTAAAACCAGTAACATGTGTACCTCCCTCTCCCGTATAAATATTGTTTGCAAAAGGAACAATATGATCCACTATGTCATCTATATATTGAAGAGCTATTTCTACTCCCACACTATCTAATTCTTTTTCAACATAAAAAATATGATTATGAATTGGTTTTTGAAATCTATTATAATATTTTACCAAAGAAGTAAGCCCACCTTCAAAATAAAAAGAGATAGATGGTAACTCAAGTTCTAATTCTTTAAAATAAAAAATGTCTGAATCATCTATCTTTCCTTCATATAGACGTGCATCAATTATTAAAATTTTAAGTCCTTTCACTAAATATGCTTGCTGACGAATATGACTCACTACTGTAGCCAAATCAAATTTAATATCTTTAAAGATTTCTACATCTGGTTCAAAAGTAATTATTGTTCCACTCAATTTAGAAGAACCAACTTTTTTAACAGCAATTTTTTTCTTTCCCTGAGAATATTCCTGAGAATATTTACCACCATCTTTGTGAACCTCTGCTTTACAATAAATAGAAAGTGCATTAACGACAGACGCACCGACACCATGTAATCCTCCAGAAACTTTATAACCTTCACCTCCAAATTTTCCTCCTGCGTGAAGTGTAGTCATCACAGTTTCCAATGCTGATACTTTTGTTTTTTTATGTATATCAACAGGTACACCTCGTCCATTATCTGCAACACGTATACGATTGTTGGGCAATAACACTATTTCAATATCATTACAAAAACCACCCATTGCTTCATCACGTGAATTATCAAAAATCTCCCAAATAAGATGGTGCAATCCTTCAGGCCCTGTAGTACCAATATACATACCAGGACGGCGTCTTACGGGCTCCAAGCCCTCTAAAACCGATATGTCAGATGCGTCATAATGATGCCCATTCCCCTGTGCTTTTTTTATGTCTTTTTCTTTAGTCATTTTATATTAAATCAAAAAAATAAAAGCAAAATACAAATTTTTGCTTAGTATATTATAGCAGAAAAATAGCTCAGAAACCAGCAAATTTAGCGTATTTGCCAACTTGAATTTTCGCTTATTTTATGACTTATTTTAGCCATAATTTCATTAATTTCCTCATCTTTCAAAGTTCTCACAAAAGATTGAAAAACAAGTCTAAAAGCATATGAGGTTTTTCCTTCCTTTGTAAATGAATCAAACAAAAAAGGTTCTTTAACTAAAAGTTCTGTGGCATTTTCTATGAGTAATTTTTTAAGTGTTTCAGAACTTTCTTCTTCTCTAATCCATACAGCTATATCACGAGAAATAAATGGATAAATTGACCAAGGTTTAAATTTTTGTTCTTCAAAATTCTGTCCCAAGTCAATAAATGGCAAAACTTTTTTATCAAAATAGTCAGTAGGAATTTTTTCAGAAACAAAATTCTCTAATGATGTCTCCACTATATTTTTATTATCACCATAAGCAACATGCATCATTTCTTTATTTTTATCAAAAACAGTTCCAATTTCAAAAATTTTAATTTCTTTCATTCCAAGAAATGGCGCATTAAGTTGATTAAGTTTCAAACTTTCTTCTAATCCATCTGTTAAATTTATTCTCAAAAAATTTTTATCTGATGCAGACGCAAGAACTTCCACATTTCCCCCATTTCTAAATGAATATGTCATAACTTCAGAATAACCATCATTCAAAAGTTTATTTCTAGCTACAGAAATATTATAAAATTTTTCATTCATTTTTGGACTCCATTCTATTTTTGGTAATTTCCCTTCTATTCTTTCATATCCTAAAATTTTAATTACATCCTCAGCTAAATCATGTGGGCCAGTTATATCTATACGTAATAATGGAACTAAGATTTTAAATTCACCATTTTCTTCTTCATATTCAAAACCTAATTTTTCCCAAACACTTTCAATCTCCTCCTTCAAGAAATAAGTACCAAGTCTTTTGTTTATATATTCCACTGATACAAAAACAGTATTTTGTTTTAATTTTTTAGGATAAATATCTACAATTTCTTCTATATTACCTCCTGCTATATCAAGAATTAAATTAGTTATTTCATTCATAACTTGAAAACAAAGTTCTGGAGATATTTCATTTTCATATCTTTTTACAGCATCAGTTAAAATTCCAATTTTCTTTGATGTCTTCCTTATAGAAACTGCATCAAAATTAGCAACTTCTATAATTATATTCTTCGTATTATTGTCTACCTCAGCTTTCATACCACCCTTTATACCAGCAATAGCTAATACTTCGTTCGCCTGTGGTGAGCCTGTCGAACCATCAGCAATTACTAAAATAGATTCATCTAAATTAATTTCTTTTTTATCAAGAGTAGTAATTCTCTCACCAGTTTTTCCATTTCGAATAATTATTTTTTCACTCTCTAATTTATCTAGGTCAAAACAATGAATTGGTTGTCCTAAGTCAAACATAACAAAATTAGCAGTGTCTACAATATTATTTATTGATTTTTGACCTATCGTCTCTAATCTATTTTTTAACCAATCTGGACTTTTTTCAATTTTTATATTTCTAATAATTCTTCCCATATAACGAAAACATTTTTCTGATTCAATTTTAATATTTAAATTAGTCGAAACTGATTTAAAATTTTTATATTCTTTTTCTTTTAACTTCAAATTAAAAATAGCCTTGACTTCCTTCGCAATTCCCCAATGTGAAAGACAATCATGTGCTCTATCCGGTAAAACTTTGATATCAAAAATAACATCATCACCTACTTTTTCTAAGCTTTCTACTTCAAAAGAATGAAAAATAATACCATCAGCTAATTTTTCAGGATCTGGTAATCTTTCTTCAAAATAATTTTGCAACCAATTATAACTAACTTTCATATTTTTTAATTTTAAAACTGATTAAATCTTAAATCTCCTTGATAAGCTGGACGAATATCTGGCATTCCATATTTAATTACCATAAGTCTTTCAAGTCCTGGACCAAATGCAAATCCTTGATATTTTATAGGGTCAATTCCACAATTTTTTAAAACATTTGGATGAACCATTCCTGCACCACCCATTTCAAGCCATTTACCATTAAATTTCAAATCAAATTCAATAGATGGTTCTGTAAAAGGAAAAAAACTAGGACGAAATCGCAAATCAACATCACTCCCTAATATTTTTTTATAAAAATAAGAAAGAGTTCCTTTTAAGTGTGCCATGTCTATATCCTCCCCTATCATAAGTCCCTCGATTTGATAAAATTGCATTTCATGTGTCGCATCTGTCGCTTCATTTCTAAAACATTTTCCAGGAGCAATAATTGCGAAAGGTGGTTTACCACCAGATTTCACAAGATTTTCCATGTAACGAATTTGAACAGAAGAAGTATGAGTCCTTAAAACCTTATCCGTTTCCCCTTTTATAAAAAAAGTATCTTGCATATCACGAGCTGGATGATCTTTGGGAATATTTAATGCATCAAAATTGTGCCAAATATCTTCTAATTCTGGACCAGTAGCGACTTCAAAACCAAGCTCAGTAAAAATTTTTACTGCTTCGTTTATAATTATTGAAAGTGGATGTTCTTTTCCCTTTTTTGATTCTTCGCTCATTAAAAAAATATATCACAAAAAAAGCTTTTCTGCTATATGGATTACCATATAGCAATGGCACTCAGACATCAAATAAATAAACAAATTTGTTTGTGCTCCTCGTTTTTTGCTATAATAAAAACATGAAAAAAATCGAATGGATTTTAATTATCTTAATAATTCTATTTGCAATATTAGGCCTTTATTTAGGGTGGCTAGATAATGGTCCTAGTTTTTAATCTAATTCATTTAGGTGTTTCCAAATAGCATACATAGCATATGTATCAAGTTTACAGTAAGTCTTTAAATGCTCAATCTTCTCTAGTGCTTCTTCTTTTGTATAAAAACCACTAACAATTTTATTCCATGCATCTGAAGCTGTAGCTCCTTCTTGTATGTCAAGAACTTTATAAGACAATTCTGGAGCAATCACTGGCAATATATATTTAATAGAAGTTTTACCCTTAAATTTTGGATGAATATAATATTGTTCAGAAAAAATATCCATAAGGTCAATCATTCTAGAATTTATATTTTCTAGAGCTATTTTATATTCAGGATTTCTTTTTGCAAGATCCTTGTTTCTTCCCATTTCAAAACTCTTATTCCAAACAATAATAGACCCACTACTAGGTAATTTTTCTATAAGAGCTAAAATAAATTCTTCATCTGGATTTTTATTCTTAGTAAAAATAAATTCAGAATGTTTTGGTTCACTATTTTTATCTGAAAGTAAGTGCAAGGAAAATTGAAAAGTTATCTGATTATAGGGACTGAAACCAGTAAATCTTGGAATTCCTGCTGCAAAAGTTTCATAATCCAAGAAAGACAGAGGCATAATCATAATATCTAAAAAACTTTTAATTTCTTCTTTTTTTATAAATATTTTATTCAATTGTGTCGCTATGACTTGATTTTTTTGTTTATCACTTAATGGGAAATCTTCTGGTACATCTTCAATAAGAAAAATACTACTATCAATCAATTCTTCCAATTTCTTTTTTGACATTCCAATACGAGAAATATCATGAACACTATAATCAGGTATGTGTGGATTTGAATAAGAAAAAGTAGTGCAATGAGAACTTCTACCACGAATAACACATTTACAAGGACCAAAAGGCTCTTTTTCCTCTGCTAAAAATTTTTGTGCAACTTTCATTTCTTCTTCAACTATGGGAATAATCCCAAAAACTCTTTCTGTAAAATCTTCTTTCAAAAAAAGTTGATTTATATCAAGCTCAACACCCCTTACATATTCGTTATTAAATCTTACAAGAAATAATTTACCCATTGGTACATTTAATTTTTTCAACACCAAATATTGAAAAGCTATATCATAACTATAAAGTTTATCTTTTGCCCCTTTGTCTTCCCCACTATTAGAGGCTTTGACTTCATATAAATCATAAACCTGAGAATTTGAATTCCACACTAAAATATCACATATAGTTTTATATAAATCTGTTTCAAATACTGGTTGATAAATCACAGACGTTTTAGCTTTTATAAGTTTTTCTGTTTCTTCCATAGCGTCACCATCATCAACTAAAATACCATTTGGAAATAAATCTCGAGCAAGAATATCAACTTCATTACCTGTTTCTATTATTCCTTGATCAAAAGCAGATAATGGTTCGGCAAAATAAATATCCGGCTTGTGTATCTTCAGCCAAGCATTCTTTGCACAGTCTTTCCATATGAGAAAATCAGTTTTGGTTAATTTCATACAGTATTTATTTTTAATAAATCTTTTATGGCATCATCAAGTTTTTCAATTAATTCGATTTTTGTTTTCCTGTCTTCGGTTTTTATTGGATGAGCTATATTATGCCTAAGACGACTAACATAAGAAAGCTTCCATTTTATTGTATTATCATTACTATATTCTGTTTTATTTGATATTTTTGATAAAATAAATTTTTCAAAAACCTCTCCTTCTAATTTTGAATTATCTTTAACAAATTGATACAATTCGAGAAAATATGTTTTACTTGGTAATCTAAAAACCAAATAATTTATTTCTGATGAAGATTTGTAGGGCAAAGATCTTTCTTCTAAAATTTCTTTTACTTTTGTAGCATTATCCGTACCAGACCTATCAACCCTATAAATCTTAAAATCTTTTCCTAAATCAATAAAGTATGGATCATGTGTTGTGATAATCACCTTAATCTTTTCATTACTGTTTTCTACAAGGTCAATTAAGGAATTAAATAAGGTTTCTTTTAATTTGGGATGCAAATAAATTTCTGGTTCTTCAAACACTATATAAGTTAATTTGTTAGAAAACTTTTCCCCTTTTTTACTACCTAAATATTTTAATAAAGAAGCTATAATTAATCTTTGTGTTCCTTGACCAACCTCTGACAATTTAATTCCCTCCTTATTAGAATAACAATCCTTGGTTGTTAAGGAATCAATCAACTTTTTTGCATAAACATCTTTTATTGCCTTTATATAATCATCATTTGTAATTGTATTAATTTTTGTTTTTGCTAAAAGTTCTGTTTTTTCAACACTAAATTTAGAAAATTCTAATGGCAATAGCTTATCAATATCTTTAACCGCGCTTGTTATGTATTCATCCTTGAAATCAACCTCAAGTAGCTCTCTTATTGCTAATCTAAATGGGTCTCCTTCAGCTCCAGTTTTAATTTCTACATCAGGCAAAACTCTTTCTGCCGGAATATTTATGACATTAATATTGTCCTTCTCTAACTCTTCAATAATAACCTTAATAAGATTTGTTTTTCCTGCATTGTTTTCTCCAGCAAATATAGTAAATAATCCAAGCTCCAATTCTCCTATATCTTCAGTAAGACTACTGTCCTTTCTTTTTTTTATTGTAATTTTTAAATTTTTTATCATATTATTTATTTAATTAATTTAAAAATTTTAAAAACTCATCAAAACACAAAGCACTCATTATATACTGGTCGGGTTTTAATTCATGCAAACTTCTATATAGAGTTGAAGATGCAACCCATGGAACCCCGTCAACTAAACCAACTTTTATAACTTTTAGAATCTTTCTTTCTTTCACTAAATTCTTAACTTCTCTAACACTTTTATCTTGTGTTCCTCCAGGGCTACTAACGAATTTTGACTCTCCTATTATATAAACATTTTTTACTTTTATAACAAAATCTAACCCCTTTTTTCTATCATAATTTAGGTATTTTTTTGCAAAATCTTTCAATTTTTTATCTCCTCCCTCAAGAGACACAATCCCATTGTTAATTTTCAAAAATTTATCTTCTGGTAAAACTTTATACTGCTTATGAATCCAATGTGAAAAATAATGACCAAATTTTCTAGAGGCAGATTTTGGTCTATTTATACCTTCTATTATTCCATCAACGCCGAGCGTTTCCAGCCTTTTAAAAATTCTTTTTACTGTTTTGGGATTTCTAGATAAAGCTTCTTCAAAATGTCTAATAAATCCTATATAAGGATCATCAAAAGGGAATCTTTTTAACTTAATAAGATAAGATATCAACTCTTTTGGTTTATGCACATTCAGTAATTTTCTAATTTCTTTTATAGAGTTTTCATCGATTCTGTTTTCTCCACCAGTCTGATTAATAGGATAAATTTCCGAAATTTTATCGAGATATCCTTGTTTTTTTGCTATTTCAAAACTTTTTTCTGTCCAAATATTCATATTTAAAAGTTAAATGCTGGTTGATTACTGATTGATTTATCAATCTTAGTAGAATAAATATAATTTAGCAACTTATAGGTAAAATCAAAACTTATTCTTTTTCTATTATTATCTCTAAAATTTGTTAAAAACAATGATAAATGTTTTTCTCTTGCTTCTTGTAATTCTTCATTGAAAAGTTTGATTAATTTTAATTGTTCTTCTATTGGTAAAGGTCTTTTAAACATAAGGTAAGCCATATTTCTAGAAGTTTCCTTACCTATCAACCCAAAAACATTATATTTTCTAATATCCTCTAACTGTATTTTTTTACCATTTTTACTATCTATGGCTCTAAGAAAAATTACATTACTTTTTATGGCATCTTTTAAGGTACTATTTAATCTGTGTTCCTCTATATCTTTTATATTATTGAATGCTAAACGTATACTTGCTGGACCGTTCTTTAAATCTTTTACAGTTAAACGATATATACCTAATATATTTTTCGCCGAATTAATTTTAGAAATAAACTCACCACCTAGTTGCCATCCATAATTTTTATTTAACTCTATTTTAACTTTATGGTCATTTGGAAAAATATGAGCATCAAAAACCATCTTATCTTCTTTTTTTTCTTTCTTTTTATAATGAAAAGAAATAACATTGTAAGTTGTATCATCAAAAACTTGTTCAGTAAAAATATTAAGCTTTGTTATTTTAAACTTGTCAAAGAAAATTTCTCTAATTTTTTCAGAATTTTCAGCTGATAAAAAATTAAGTGGAACAACAACAATTCCTTCATTGCTTTTACTGATTGCTTTAAGAGAAACTTGATATAAATCTTCAAAGATAGAATTGCTCCCAGAGAAACATAAGCTTTTAGTTTTTGAATCAGCTTTATTTTTATGTAAATAGGGTGGGTTTGTAATTACAAAATCATATTCTCTAGGGTTATTTAAACTATCATTGAAAAAAACTTCTTTTTTATCAACTAATTGTTTATCAACATCAAAACCAATAACAGACTTTGTTTCATGCTTTTTTGCCCATTTCATTAAATCTTGAGAACCAGCAAAAGGATCAGTAATATTTTTACCTTTTATAAATTTTTCAAAACCTTGTAAAATATAGTCAGAATTAGTTGTAAAAAATTGTCCAAGCTGTTTTTTCTGCATGTATTTAATTATACCATACAATAACTAATTATTCTGTTGTTACTCCATCAAATTCTGGACCATTTTCTGCCTCAATTTTTGTAGCTTTGATTATTTGATCTTTATGGTGGGCTGGAGAATAAATAGTATAGAGCTTCAAATCATCTGTACTAGATGTATTAATTATATTATGTTCTGCTCCTGCTGGAACTACAATAACTGACCCATCAGCAAGTTCATATGAATTACCATCAATAATACATTGACCTTGTCCTTTTTCAAAACGAAAAAATTGATCATTATCAGAATGAATTTCCATTCCTATATCTTCATTTGGCTTCAAACTCATTAAAACTAATTGACTATGTTTTCCTGTATATAAAACTTTACGAAAATTTGTATTCTCTATTGCTTCTTTTTCTATATTTGTATTGAATCCTTTCATGTTAATATACTTCTAATAATTAATAAAAAAAACCGACTTATTGTAAGTTTAACATATTTAAAAATATAATACTTTAAAAGTATAATTTATATTTAAATTTTTTTAGGAAATATAATTGAAAGAATGATCGATAAACAAAGAGCACACATTATAACTCCAAACGAAATCAAGGAAGATATGTGTAAACCAAATATTCCAGAAAACATTTTTAAGCCAATAAACAATAAAATAACTGCTAAACCTTTTTGTAGATGATGAAAACGATGCAATATGTTTTCAATTAAGAAAAATAACGCTCGTAACCCCATAATCGCAAAAATATTAGAAGTAAATACAATAAATAAATTCTGCGAGATAGCAAATACTGCTGGAATAGAATCAACAGCAAAAATAATATCCGTTGTTTCTACCATTAAAACGATCATAAATAATGAAGTAAAATAAAATTTACCATTCTCCCTAAAAAAGAATTTACCGTTATGGTGATTATTAGTGAAGGGTAAAATTTTATGAGCAAATTTTATAATTTTATTATTATTAAAATCTATATGTTCTTCTTTTTTATCATATAATAATTTAATACCCGTATAAACAAGTATTACTCCAAAAACATATAATATCCAATAAAACTGATGAATCAAATACGATCCTGCTCCTATAAAAACTCCTCGGAAAATTATAGCCCCTAAAATACCCCAAAATAAAGCTCTATGATGATATTTTTCTTCTAGTTTAAAAAAACTAAAAATCAACATTATAACAAACAAGTTATCTACAGATAACATCTTCTCTGTAACATACGCACTAATAAACTCAGCAGCTAATTCTTTGCTCATATACAAAGAAATTAAAAAACTAAAAACCAACGCTATCACAACCCAAAATAAAGATTGATAAAATGCTGGTTTAAATTCTACTTTATGATTTCTCCTATTAAAATACCCAAGATCTAATACTAGAAATCCTACAATAATAACACAAAATAAAATAATCAGATTTGTCTGTGCATCCATGAAAATATATTTTTATATTAATTATTCTATTTAAATAAAGTATGTTTTTGAATAAAAGATGTATTCTCCCACCATTTACCTAAACCTAAATACTGACTAGAGTTTGTTAAAATAAGAACTATTATTATCAATATATACACTATATGTTCATCTATAAATGGATTATTTGCTGGAAATATTCCAATTGCCGTATACATAAGAAACAACATTACTATTCCAGAAAGACCACCCAGTTTCATAAAAACACCAAAAACAAGTGAAATACCAACAAAAAGTAAACCTAGCATAAACAACCAATCTACTAATTGAGATCCAGCAATACTTTGAAAAAATGTAGCGAAAGGACCATGAACACCAAATTTCAAAAATCCAGTTGTTGGAGAACCACCAGATACCCATGCACCTTCCGGTGTAGTAGCAAAACCAAGTCCATATAATTTATCTACAAATACCCAAAGAAAAATCCAACCCATTATTATTCTTAATAATCCTAAAAAATATTGCACTTTATTATTTTGTTCCATAAGATAATTTTAGCACAAATAAAAAACATATGTTATATGGTTTCCTTTTTTGTTTAAATAAGGTAGATTAAAGAATATGGAGGCGTCGCATAGCGGTCTAGTGCACCATCTTGGAAAGGTGGCAGGCTCGAAAGGGTCTCGAGAGTTCAAATCTCTCCGCCTCCGCAGATTAAATTTTAACTAGTGCTTGTTTAGGATAATTTAGTGAAAAGAACTCTTTTGAAACAACCCACTTATTTATCAATGGACTTAAAGTAAGTGCAAAACCGATATTTCCCGCTAAATGTAATGCGGTAAAAGGAATTTGCATAACTAATGCATTTAATATAGTCTGTCCAAATATTGGAGCAAATAAAACTCCAGTGACTAAATCAAAAATTATCGTTGCAAAAAATGAAAATAAAGCAAAATGAAATATTGATGTTTTAAATTTATTAAAATAAATTGAAGAAAATGCTCCAATTATTCCATAAGTAATTCCAACTATCCAAGTCCAAGACCCAAAATTAGTAAAAACATCAAATAAAAAAATACTAAGAAAACCGAAAAGAAAACCGAAAAAAATTCCATATTTACGCCCCAAAGGCATAATAGAAGCCATTATTGGCTCTACATTAGGAGCTCTTAGTGGAATTAACCTAAATAAAAGACATCCGGTAAATATAATGACTATTTTAAATTTATCTTTCATCCCGTTAGAAATTTCCATAAAATTCTTATTTTCTTCAAATTAAACTAATAAACTTGTATCCTATTATTTCTAACGGGATTCATGAAGTTCTATTGTAGCATATCTAAAAATTCTTTTTCTTGAATTATTTTTATACCTAATCTTTGAGCATTTTTCAACTTAGAACCAGCTTCTTCCCCTGCAACAACAAAAGAAGTGTGTGTTGAAACAGAACTTGCTACTTTTCCACCCAAAGAAATAATCTTTTCTTTAGCTATGTCTCTAGACATTTGCGAAAGTATTCCTGTTAAAACAAAAATCATTCCATTTAATTTACCTTTTTTATTTTTTTCTACTTTTTCAAGTATTACTCCATTCTTTAATAATTTTTCTATAAAATTCAGATTATTCTTATCTCTAAAATAATTAAATACACTTTTAGAAACAGCGGGGCCAATATTTTCTATCTCATTTATTTTTTCTATATCAGCATTAGCCAATTTTTCCAATGTACCAAAATTCATAGCCAAATCTCGTGCTGTTTCCTCACCCACATGAAGTATTCCAAGTGCAAAAAGAAATTTAGAAAATAGAATTTTCTTTTTTAAATTTATTTCTTTTATAATATTCTCTGCACTCTTTTCACCAAATCTTTCAAGTGGAGCGATGTCTTCTTTTGTAAGAGTAAAAACATCTGCTGCATCTGTTATTAGTCCTTCATCCTTAAATCTTCTTAAAATTTTAGGACCCAATTCATATATTTCAAAAACAGAAATAAAATGATCCAAATATCTTTCATTTTTTGCAGGACATTTTGGATTAATACAATAATAAGCAACAGAAGGACTTTGGGAATTTCCGACACTTTTTTTCTCTATTTTTTCTCCACAAGTTGGACATTTATCTACCATCTTAAATTTCTTTTCTTTGCCAGTGCGCATACGAATCAAAACTTCAACAACTTTAGGAATGACATCACCAGCTTTTTCTATAACAACAGTATCACCTATACGTAAATCAAGACGTTCTATTTGGTCCATATTATGAAGAGTAGCTTTTGACACAGTAGAACCAGCAACAAGTGTAGACTCAAATATTGCAAGTGGAGTAAGCACTCCAGTACGTCCTACATTTATTTTTATATCTTTAACAATTGTAGTAGCTTTTTCAGCAGGATATTTGAAGGCAGCCATATATCGTGGAGCTTTACCAACAACACCTAAAACTTCTTGTAATTTCAAATCATCAACAGATATTACAACGCCATCTGTACCATATAAAAAATCCGAACGAATTTTTTCAAACTTTTTTATAAAAACTATAACTTCTTTCAAATTTTTACAAACAGCTTCATTTTTATCTATTTGAAAACCAAGTTCTTTAATATATTTATGCTTATCAGAATGATTTAATAAATCTTGTTCATTAGAAATTTCAGCAATATCATATGCAAAAAAATCTAATTCTCTTTCAGCTGCTAATTTGGCATCTAATTGTCTAAGACTTCCAGCAGCAGCATTTCTAGAATTTGCAAAAAGTGGTTTTTCATTTTTCTCATTTTCAAGATTTAATTTTACCAAAGTTTTTTTACTCATTAATACTTCTCCACGAATTTCTAAAAATTCAGGAATCTCACTCCTTCCCCTCTCCATTTTTTTTGAAATGGAGAGGGGTGGCTGCGAAGCAGACGGGGTGAGGAAAAGAGGTATTGAATGTATTGTTTTTAAATTTTGAGTAATATCTTCCCCCACAAAACCATCACCTCTAGTTGCACCCATTATAAATTTACCTTTTTCATATATTAAAGACACAGCCAAACCATCAAATTTAACTTCACAGAAATAATTCACCTCACCCCTACCCCTCTCCTTATAAAGGAGAGGGGGGAGAAGTTTTTTTATTCTTTTCTCCCAATCATATAATTCTTCTTCACTAAATACATCATTTAATGAAAGCATTCTATTTTTATGTTTAACCTTAACAAACTTCTCAAGCGGTTTACCTGCTACTCTATTCTCAGGTGCATTTATATAATTAAATTCAGGATGCTCTTTCAAAAGAGCTTTAAGTTCTTTTGTTAAAGAATCATACACATCATCAGTAATATTAGGTGTATTTTCTACGTGATATGCATTACGTAATCTTTCAATTTCGCTTCGTAATTTCTGTACCCTTTTTTTAACATTTAATTCTTCCATAATAAAAATTAATAATTCAATTCAAGCACTCTTTCTACGCTATTAGAATCTGGGGTACAAAAATTTAAATTAGTTCCTCCATTATTATAACCTTTAGAAATAATAACTGTTGTTGGAAAAATTCTCTTGTCTACTGTCACTGTAGCACAACCTTTTTCTCCAGAATTTAATCCAAAAATAGGAAAAGACCAATAATGACAACTACCAACAAAAGGAACACTATTATTATCAAGACAAACTACTGGAATATTTTTATCGAGACAATTTACTACTCCCGACCCACCCTCCACCAAAAAAGAATTTCCAGAAGATTTGTCATTAAAAAGAGCACATTCAGCTCCAGTATCAGCAGCAAAAAAAGCATTATTAGTATCTCTAGCTGAAGCACTAAATTTAACCTCTTTAAGTAAAATGTCTACAATATTTAATGCTACAGCCAAAATAATACTAGAAAGCACTACAGCAAAAAGTATGACAAACCCTTTATTATTTTTTATATTATTTTTTATCATTGTTCTGTCCAATTAAATAAATTCTCAGAAAAAACAATACGTTGCGTTCCAGACCTTTGTATCCATTCAACCTCTGAATAAATTTTTAATTCTCCATCTCCAACTACGTCTGTCCAAATTTTACGTGTAAAACCAGAATCCTCACCACTTGAAGTGGTATTATAATTTCCATTATCTAAATAAATTTTACAAACACTAGGATTAGAAGTACATTTAGAAATGACAATCGGATTAGTCGTACTAAAACCACATTCATTACCTAAATTACATGGATTAAATTCTATTTTAAATTTATCCCAATCCTTACCAGATCCTAAGGTACTATATAAAACATAAGTATCTCGCATATTTCTAATATATTCAATTCCCTCTTGAGCTAAATATCCAGCCAATATTTTCTTTTTAACATTATTTATATCTGAAATTCCATTACCTAAAACAGACATCAAAAGAATAATAGATACCGTAAAAATAGAAATAGCAACAAGTGTCTCTATCAAAGTAAACCCGCTTGAAATTTTTTTACATATTTTTTTCATATTATGGTGTCGTTGGTATATAAATATCTATTAATCTTTGTGATACTGAAGTTTGCAAAGAGAAAGGTGTAATTAAATTATTCCGTGATCTAATTTCTCCAACTAATTTAATTGTTACAAAAGGTTGTTGCTGGTCTCCTACTCCCTCTACTTCTGGTGCCTCTGCACCAGTTATTACAAAACTACTCTTTACTCCATCTATTATTACTTCTTCGGAATTTAATTTCACAAAACTTCGTACACCATCTACACTATCTGTGGACTTACTAATATTAAAAATACCACCACCATCCTCGGAATCAATTTTATATACCCATTGATCTCTATAATCATTTGGATTACCATTTGCATATTCAAATGCAATTCCCCAACAACTCTGACCACTTTTTGCTTTTACTATGTTTAAATCAGATAAATCATCAATAGAATTAATACAACGATAATTATAACCAGTTCTTATGTTTTTAGACATATCCTCCATAATAAAACTTAAATTATCCATAATAGAGCGCATATCTTGAGACTTCGTATGAACAACATTAGCATTTAAAAGAGCATCCATACCAACTGCTATAATTATCAAAAAAATTGAAACAGCTATCATGGTTTCTATTATTGTATATCCCCTTATATTAATATTTTTTTGTAATTTTAATTTATACATATTATTCTATTTGAACTCTACCAGAAGGATAAACTCTTATATGTGCTGTGAAAGGATTTGAGCCAGAAGAAGATACAGTAATTCTCGCATATTCAAAACTACTACAAAAAGAATATCCACTTGAATCACTAATAAAAGCACTGGAATCTGGTCGTTTAAAAACAATACTTAAATCATCTACCTCCCCACAACCAAAAGCTTCTAATTTAGTTATACTGTTGTTTTTAGTAATTCTAATATGATCTAAAATTGAATCTGAAGAAAGCTTATTATAATAATTATTAATATTGTCAAAACTAGTGAAATAAATAATTTCTTTATTAAATGTCACAGCTGGAGAAATACTAGTATCTAAATCTGTAGATGATGAATTAAAATAAAGTCCATAAGAAGGTTTCCATTGATTATTAGCTGCAAGAATATTTTGTTGATCAACAGTAGGCAATTCACCAGACAATGCTGCTTTTTGTACTTCAATTATTTTAGAAGCAATATCATTTGCCAAAATTTTTATATCTACCTTTGCTTGAAAATCACCATAATTAAAAAGAACAACAGAAGTTAATACAGAGAAAATACTTAAAACTACAATAAGTTCTACATAAGTCATTCCCCTATTTAGCTTATAACTTTTAGCCTTTAGCTTATACATAATTTCTAGAAACCAACTGGAAAGAGGCTTAATTCAAAAAGGAAAGCAATGATTACTCCCAAAACCAAAAATGGAGCAAACGGAATTTCACTTTTTATTCCATGTTTTTTAGAAAAAACAATGAGAACAAGCCCAACTATTGCACCTGACCAAAAAGCTACAACAGCTCCAGAGAGAATCCCAATAAAACCAAGAAGCCATCCGAGACCTAATGCGAGTTTCGCATCTCCAAGCCCCATCCAAGTACCTTTAGAGATAAGCCACAAAAGAGCAAAAGGTAATGCCAACAACAATCCAGATAAAAGTTCTAAAACTATTGGAATATGAGGATAAAATAAATAATTAGAAAAGAAGAATATGCCAATGAAAGCCAAAATACCAAAAATTAAAGATAGCGAGTCCGGAATTGTTTTATGTTTAAAATCATATACTGCTATAACTAAAAGAAGAGAAAACATCGTAGCATAAAAGGCATAAGAAATAGAGAAACCAAAAGTATCAAGATAAAAAATATCTTGAAATTTTAAAAATATTCCTGCAAAAATTAATCCAGAAATAAATTCAACTATAGGGTATTGAATTGATATTTTTGCTTTACAAGCCAAACATCTACCCTTAAGACCCAAGAAACTAAATAAAGGTATAAGCTCATACCAACAAAGTATTTTACGACAAGTCATACATCCACTTCTTCCACCAAAAGAACGTCCAGTATTAAATCTAAAAATTACAACATTCAAAAAACTCCCAATAATAAGTCCTAAAATAAAAAATATAATTGTAATAAAAAATGTCATAAAATTTTTTTATTATTAAATACAAAGACCTGAAACAATAGCTCCACTAGGAGAAGAAACCACCAGCCTAGCTGCCCCTGTCACATCAATACACCAAGAAGTATTTGGTGCTAATTTTAAACCAACAACCACAGCCCATCCAGTACTAGAATTATAACAAGCACTACCATTACCACCCCTATTAACTGCCTCTGCTATAGAACCTGCTATATCTTTATTTTTAGAAAACATACTAGTTCCAGATTCATCATAAGAAGGACAATCACCATCAATAGATATATCACCAAGTGGTAAATATGTATTACCGTTGTTTAAAAAGAACATTTCAATTGCAGTTCTCGTGGTAGCTAAATTACTTTTTACAGCTGTTTCGTCACCCTTTTTTCTAGCGCTACTTAAATACCCAATAACAACTGTAGCTAAAAGACCAATAATAGCAACAACAACCAAAAGTTCAATCAATGTAAACCCGCCTGAAATTTTTTTTATAAAATTTTGGTGGGTAAAACCTTTTTCTTTTTTAAAATTTTTCATATATATAAATAACAGTTAATTATAAACTTCATATATTATATCATATATAGAAATATAAAAACCACCTAAAGGGTGGTTTTTATATTTCTATATTATTTATTACAGATTATGAACAAATTCCTGTGGCTTGAGAAATTGAACCTTCTTTAGCCGCACCTGCACTATCTACACAAAAGGTTGTAGCTGGAGTTTTCTTTAATGAAACAGAAGCTGACCAAGCATCACCAAGAGTAGAAGCATGAGCACTAACTGTTGCTCCTGCCGCAGTTGCAGCAGCTTTCAATCCATTTAACATCGTTGCATCAGCAAAGACATCAGTGCATCCTGTAACAACGTTTGGATTAGCACCAGTTACTGTACAAACAACTGCTGCAGCACTATACTTATTATTTGTATCATAATACATTGAAGCTTGAGCTCTCATATTTGACAAGTTTGCTTTAATAGCAGCATCTGAACCCTTTGTTCTTGCACTATTCAAAGATGCTAAAACAACTGACGCCAAAATACCAATAATAGCGACAACAACCAACAATTCAATCAACGTAAAACCTTTTTTAAAATTCTTCATATTTTTTTTATTTACTAATAATATTTCAGCCATAGGCTGATCCGCCTTTGGCGGAAACTAATAATTTTTTCCGCCCTTGAGCGAAAGTTTCGACTTATTTTTAATACATCTATTATAACTTTTATTGTTATATTTATGCAAAAAAGTTATCCACAGGGGCAGCTTTATTCCCCTCTTGAGGGGTGGCTCGCTTGCGAGACGGGGTGGATGCATTTCTAAACTTTTCCACCTCCCCCCGACTAAAGTCGGGGTACTCCTCAAGAGGAGAATTTTTACTGTATTCCACCAGCAAGGTTATAAATCGGCATTAATACAGAAACTAAAAGCACACCAACTCCCAAACCTAAAACCACAATCATAACTGGTTCAATAAGACCCACTAAAGTATCAACAGCATCATCAACTTCCCTTTTATAAAAATCAGCTAAAGTTTTCAAAATCTGACCCAGAGACCCAGTTTCTTCTCCGACCTTTACCATCTGCACCATAATACCTGGAATTTGTTCCGGATGTTTTTCAAATGCACCTGAAAAAGACAAACCTGATTTTACTCCATTTGCTACATCTTTTAAAACTTCTTCATATACCCTACTACCAACGACACTGGATGTGATATCTATTGCACGAACGATAGGAATACCTGAAACAAGCATAGTATCCATATTATCTGATATTCTAGATAAATATAATTTTTTATAAAGATTACCTACTGCTGGAATAGAAAGACGTACCTTGTCAAGATATTCTTTACCTTTCTGTGTTGAAGAAAGTCTCCATGTCCATATTCCCGCAAGTACAAGAAAAATAATGACAAGAAAACCATAATGTACAAAAAAATTAGAAAGTCCAATAACTATCTTCGTATAAATAGGTGGCTCCTGCCCAGAATCAAGAATAATGGCTGAGAGTTTTGGAATAACAATAACAAACATAAGACTCATAACTATAAAAAAGGTAGCAACGACAAACATAGGATATATGAGTGCATTTTTTGTTTTCGAAGTAAGTGCATATTGACGATTTAAATAATTTGCTAAATGATCAAAAGTCTCATTTAATTTACCTGTCTCTTCTCCAACTTTCACCATATTTACATAAAAATCTGAAAAAACATCTGGATGTTTAGCTAGTGCACCTGATATAGAAATTCCAGATTGAAGATCACCAGTTATTTCTGTAAGTTTTTTTGCTAAAACTTTATTCTCTGCATTTGAAGCCAGCATCGTAAAAGCTCTCAATACAGAGACTTGCGCTGTAAATAAAGTTGATATTTGACGTGAGAGAATAACAATTTCTTTCATTGGAACTTTTCCAAAAAAAGAAATTGTAAAAATAGATTTATTTTTATCTTCATCTACTATAGAAATAACAATAAATCCTCTTCTTTGAAGTCCACCTATAGCAAGATCACGACTTTGTGCATCAATTTCTCCTTCTTTGTTTATTCCTTTATCGTCTATTGCTTTATATTTGAAAAGCATAACTTTATTATAACACAATTCACCTCACCCCCGTCCCCTCTCCTTATTAAGGAGAGGGGTGCCAAAGGCGGGGTGAAGTTAAATCATACGCTCAAGACCTTTCGGGTTCAAAGAAAATTGATAAGCATTCTCAATTGTAATTTCTCCAGCACGGACAAGTTCTAAGAGTGAATGATTTAAATCTATCATGCCAGACTCTGCTCCTGTCTCAATCACAACATCTATTTCTTGTGTATGTTTTTCACGAATTAAATTCGAAACTGCATTATTATTCAATAACAACTCATAAGCAGGGATAAGACCTCCAGTTATTCTTGGAATAAGTCTTTGAGAAAAAATACCCAACAAACTAGAAGCAAGTTGAAGGCGAATTTGATCTTGCTGGTCACCAGGAAAAGAATCAATAATTCTATCTATAGTTTGTGATGCATTATTAGTATGTAATGTAGAAAGAACAAGATGACCTGTCTCAGCAGCAGTTACTGACGTTGAAATAGTCTCTGGAGTACGCATTTCCCCTATCATTATCACATTCACATCTTCACGAAAGATTGATTTAAGTGCTGTATGAAAATCTTTAGTATCAATACCAACTTCTCGTTGATTAATTATAGATTTATTAGGAGTGTAAACATATTCAATTGGATCTTCTATTGTTATAATATGTCGTGCTTGTTCATTATTAATCAAATTTACCATTGCTGATAATGTAGTAGATTTACCTTGCCCAACTGGACCAACTACTAAAAAAAATCCCTGTTTTTTGCGAGCTAACTCTGAAATAATAGGAGGCAAATGTAATTCTTCAAGTGATTTTACTTTAGGTACTAAACGTAGGGCAACACTAACTAAACCTTTTTGAAAAAAAGCATTGCCACGAAGACGTGCTTCTCCTCGAAAATCATAAGAAAAATCCATTTCTTGTTCTTCTAAGAATCTATCTAATTTTACTTTATCTGAAATAATTTCTTTTAAAATACCAAAAACATCTTCTTTCTTTAAAACTTGATGCTTTTGTAAAAATACAAGCTCTCCTGCTACGCGAATAGCTGGAACTTTTCCAACACCTAAATGTAAATCTGAACCACTCTCATGGATAACAGTTAAAATAAGTTCTTCAATTTCTTTTTTATAATCCATCCCGTTAGAAATCTATATTAATTAATAATCTCAATTTATTATAACCCGTTTTCAATATTTTCATTATTTCTAACGGGATCCATAATTTTTTGTGGTGTTAAGCTCGTAGTTTATGTGGCATTAAACTCGTAGTTTATGTGGCGTTAAGCTTGTAATTATTTTTCATTAACAATTTTCTTTGATAAAATTTCAGCTACTTGGTCAATCACTTCTGCAGGTGTAGAATTTGCTTTCACTATATATCCTGCTGCTCCAAGAGCACTACCTCTATCAATATCAGCTTGCTGACTTTTATTAGACAAAACTATTTTTGTAGAACTAGGAGATAAATTTTCTTTATTTATTTTTTCTAGCATTTCAAAACCATCCATATCTGGCATAATAACATCCAACATAATAATATCTGGTTTAAGACCATCTATAAGTTTCTCAATAGCTTGTGAACCGCTAGGTGCAGTATAAACTTCAAAATTATTTTGACTAAATTTAAACGCATACATGTCTAAAAGAAATGTATCATCATCAACTATTAAAATTTTTCTTTTTTCTCCTTCCATAATGATTATATTATACTACAAAACAATTTCAAGGGAAACTTCCACCCCGCCCTTTAGGTACCCCTCAAGAGGGGAATTTTAATGCAGATTTTCTTTTTTTTATTGTTTCTAATACAAATCTATAAACATTTCCTATATTTTTCTTCACATCAATATCAGATATTCTAATTACTTGTAAATTTAGACTCTGCATAAAATTATTTCTTCCAGCATCATATTCTTCTTTTTCATCATGACTTGACCCGTCTATTTCAAAAACTAGTCCCAATTCAGGAACAAAAAAATCAACAATATAATTACCTATAATAACTTGTCTATCAATATCAAAATCTAATTTCTTTTTATTTTTAAACGTTTGCCAAAATATAACTTCCGATAAATTTCCCGCTTTTCTTAATTCCTTTGTTTTTTCTATTAATAATTTATTTTTAGGAATTTCCCAGTATGGGTATAAAGATTTCGGATTCCAATATTCCCCTCTTGAGGGGTAGCTCGCTTTAACGAGACGAGGTGGAGAGGATTTTTGGGGCATTTCAAATTTAATTAAAAAATAAAACTGACAATATCGTTAGTAAGGTCATAAGTGCAGCTAGTCCATTACTACCCATTATAAAACGATCTCTAGAAAAAAATCCATGTAAGGAAAATCCACTTTGAACAAAAAGAAGTATGAAGAGAAAAACCAATGAGATGCCTGATGTTTGATGAGTTTGCCAAATCTTCAAAAGTTGAGGCAAAGTCATGAACGGATTAATTACACTAACTATCCAAATTATATATGTCCAACGTATTTTTTTGGCTATATTTTCACGCATATCAAAATTATATCATGTTTTGTATTCCCCTCTTGAGGGGTGGCTTTTGTAATCAAAAGACGGGGTGGACAATTTTCTTTTATTCATTCTCATTAATAAAATTATAAACCTCTCTATATGGAATAATACCATCTAATGCTTTAAGCATAGCATCTTCCCTCATCATCAACATTCCGTCGGCTCGAGCCACTTTATAAATTTCGGAATCAACAGGATTTTTTAATATGACTTTTTGCATTTCTTTGCCTACTTTAAACATTTCAAAAATAGCAATACGACCGCGAGTGCCAGAAGGACAATCAGGTGATGGCACAACATCATACATTTCATTTTTAATTTCAATTTCTTTTTTAAATTTTTCTGGCAAATCTTTTATTTGATCTTCTATCTGCAATTTAATACTAGGATCCATAGGAACAAGCTTACGAGATGCAGGAAAAGTCATCTTGGCTAAACGTTGTGCAATAGATAATATAAGAGTAGGCGCAATAAGATAAGGATCAACTCCCATGTCAATCAAACGAGGAATAGCACCAATGGCATTATTCGTATGAAGCGTAGATAAAACAAGGTGCCCCGTCAAAGCTGCCTGAATAGCTAATTGAGCTGTTTCTTTATCACGTATTTCTCCAACCATTATTATGTCAGGATCCTGACGAAGAATAGAACGAAGTCCTGAAGCAAATGTATATCCAATTTCAGGCATCATCTGAGATTGATTAATATCAGGCATATGATACTCTATTGGATCTTCTAAAGATACAATATTACTTACTTCTTTTTCTAACTCATTCATCATTGAATATAATGTCGTAGATTTTCCAGACCCTGTCGGACCAGTAATTAAAATAAGTCCATAAGGCTTTGTTATTGCTTCTCTAAGCATATCAAGATTTCTTTTAGACAATCCTAATTGATCCAATGGTTTGACTCCTTTTTCTGCATCTAAAATACGTATAACTATTTTTTCTCCATAATAAGATGGCATAGTAGATACACGAAAATCAATTTTATGCTCATCAAAATTAGTACTAAAAGATCCATCTTGTGGTTTTCTTTTTTCGTCCAAACGCAACTTAGCTAAAATTTTTATACGAGCTACAATACCATTGTAAACATTGGGTGGTAAAATAATACTCGTATGCAAAATTCCATCCACACGAAAACGTACTTTTATTTTTTCTCCTACATTTTCTATATGGATATCAGAAGCACCACCTTCTATAGCATTACGTAATATAACAGCAACAATTTTTATAACAGGTGCATCTTCAACTATTTTTACTTCTTCGTTTAATTTTGTATTTTTAATTTCTCTGTTTAAATTCTTTGATTCATTTAAACTTTTTATATTACTCGTTTCTTCTTGATTTAATTCATTAAGTGCTTCTTCCACTTGAACTGATATACCTTTATATGTTTCTACTATATTTTTATAATCAGTATTAGAGATAAGAAAAATTTTAAAAGGAATACCTGATTTAGCTGAAATAAATTGTAATGCATCTATCGCTTGCGTGTTTTCTCCGTCCGTAATACCTACCTCTAAAACCCCCTCTTTAAATTCAAGTGGAACAAAACGATAATGTGTTGCTGCATCCTCTGGAATATATTTTAAAACTTCAAAGGATATATCTTTTATATTTACTTTCTTTGTCGGTATTTTTAAATACTCTCCTTTTGTAAGAAGTATTTTATCTTCTGGTATACCTATTTCAATTAAAGTTTCATCAATATCACCACCATGCTTATCTCTAGCAAGGTTCTTAATTTCATCTATTTGGCTCTTATCAATAAAGCCCTTTTTAACTAATTCTTCTAAAAAACTCATCCCGTTAGAAATTTATATTAATTAATAATCTTAATTTATTATAACCCGTTTTTAATATTTTCGTTATTCCTAACGGGACTCATAATTAATTTAATTTAAGGAGATGCAGGAATAGAGAGTACAGAAGGAGCTTCATAACCAATAGGAGCAAAAGGATTTGATCTTCCTTCATCTCCTGAAGGAGAAAGCAAAATACTAGAATCATGTAAATTAATAAATACTGTATTAGAAAAAATAGAATTATTTAATTTTATTTTTTTAACATTTAATAAAAGAGCAAGAAAATCTTTTGCAATCAAAGAGTTCTTGTTTGAATTATCTACATTCGATTCTGTTGTACCAGTCGAGATAGCAGAAGAAATTAAATTCTGAACTTCTGGCGATTTTTTAATAAAAAAAATATAAACTAAAATTAGTATAGCCCCAATTATTACATATATTATAATATTTTTTATTTTTGAACTCATTTTAATTTTTTAGCCAATAAGTTTTAATTTTAAAATTGTATGTATAAGTATCAGGTAAAGTTGAAGTAAGTCCTATTTTTGTATTCAAAAAAAACTGAATTGAAGATATATCTACTATCCTAAGATTATTTTCTAAATCTTTTATAAGATTCAAGAAACTATTGTATGTTCCTTGTGTAGAAAACTCTAAATTCCACATACCATAATCTTTACCAGAAGAACTTTTTATTCCCTTTGTTGTATTAGTAGTTTGTATTGTTTGTGTTGTACTTGTATTCTTATCTATTGTATCGTATTTTACATTTTTAAGTACCATTCCATATGGTGATGCTATTTTTTCTATTTCAAGAATTAAACGAATATTATCAATATTATCTGGTAAAAGTTTTTGAAGTCTAATTAAATCTTCTTCATTAAAAGAATTATATTTCTGTGTCAATTTATCTCGTTCAGATTCTAAGGCCTTAGAATTAACAAGAGCTTCATTATATGAAGTCTCTTGTTCTCTTTCCAAAGAAATAGTCTCATAGAGTGGTTTAGTAAAGGTAAAAAAGAGAGCTACTGCAATACCTATTAAAATGGTTGGCAAAATAAATTTAAACATAATTAATTTAATACATTTGTATTGTCTTTAAGTATAGAGGTAGGATTTTGATTTGTAGTCTCAAATACTTTTTTATAATCAAGAAAAACTGGATCGACCGAAAATTCTAAATCAAAAACAACATTACCTTTATCGTCAAGTAAAAGATTAGAAAAAACAGGATCAATGAAATATTTATTTTTTGCAAAAATATCTGACTGAAGAGCAACAGATCTATATCCCAAAGCAACTCCACTCATTTTTACTATTATTTTTGTATTAGCATCATCAACTACATAACTAAATTTAGTATAACTTACAGTCTTCATTGTAATCGCCTGAAGTTCTTCAAAAATAGGAGAGATAGCAACGTGTTTAGATAATATTTCACTTGAAGCATCTAAACGTTTATCTAAAATTTGAAGCTGAGTTATTTTTGCTGGTTCAAAACGATCTTTTGCTAAAGTTAAATCGCTTTCCATTTTTGAAATATTTTTTGTTAAAATACCTTTATAAAAATAAAGAGCTCCAGTAGCTATAACAATAGTAAGAAAAATAAAAATAGAAATTATCGTCAAAATACTAATTGATCGTGACTTAACAGCCCGATCCTCAATCATCGGTTTTTTAGGTATAAAAGATGTTTGAAAATTTTGCTCCATCCCGTTAGAAATTTATACTTAACTAATAATACTCACCTTCGATATCCCGTTTCCAATATTTCTGTTATTTCTAACGGGATCCATTTTATTTATTATATCCTTACTCTATTATCGCACTTATTGTAACTTTCTCAATGCTAAACCTATTGCAACTGCAAATTCTGGACCTGTTGTTTCTAAAACTTTTCTCAAAAACTCTGGTGCAGCAACTTTAGAAAAAGGATGCCCTATTTCTATTTCTGCTCGAAAATTATTAGAAGCCATTTCTTTTAATCCTTTTAATTGTGATCCACCTCCTGTAAATATTACTTTACTAATAGTTCTATCATATCTCTTTTCATATCCTAATAATACATTATTAGTTTCTGAAAAAATATAATCTATATGTACTTTAATTATATCTGCCAAACTTTTTTCTGCAGAATTTTCAAAAAGACCAAATTCTTTTTTCATATCTTCAGCTTTTGAAAATGGTATGCCTAAAGATTGAGAAATTGATGAGGAAATATCTGCTCCACCACGATTTATTGTATGATAACTTTTAACCATACCAAATTCTACAAGAGAAAGTTTCGTACTCGATGCACCAAAATCAATTAAAAGAACAAAAGAAAGTTCATGCTCAAAATTTGACCTAACCGAAGAAAAAATTTCAATTTCAAAAAAATCAGATTCCAAACCACAGTCTGTAGAAATAGAACGATATTTTGAAATTGCGTCATTCTGAATTGCAACAACAAGTACTTCTGTATTTTCTGATAAATTAGAAGCTGAAGCTGGATTGTTCGCTTCTTCAAAAGAAGATTCCTTTTTAGGTAATATAAAATAATCAAGAGAAACTTCTGTCATGGGTAATGGTATATACTTACGAGCTTCTGTTGGAATTATTTGTGGTATTTCACTTTCTTTAACCTGTGATGGAAGCGAAATAGGAAAAATTAAACTTGATTGTACTGGAATAGAAAAAGCAGAAGAAACTGTCGTCACGCCAGCTTGTTTCAAAACTTCTTTTAAAGCCTCAACTGTTTTATCGGTTGGAAGATTTGTCACACGTCCCACATCCACACCAGCATAAGAACCCAATGCAATAGAACCATAAGTCTCAAGAACTGCTTTTCCTCCTTTTTTCTTTATTTCAACAACTTTAATAGAAGAAGAACCAATGTCTATACCAACAGCACTATCATTTCCTTCTTTAGCAAAAAAGTTTATATTTGAAAAAAATTTTTTGATTGGATTATCCATATTTTTTCCGCCAGTAGGCGGATCCGCCTACTGGCGGAAAATTATGCTAAAATACATCTTCAGTATATCATATACTTGTCCCGTTAGAAATTCACTTAAGGGGATAATTATATAATACAACAATTATTATTAATAATTTCTAATGGGATGAAATTTTTAGACACTATATTAAATATACTTTTCCCTGTTAATTGTATTTCTTGCAAAAAAGAAGGTTCAGACTTGTGCACAAAATGCCTTTTAAGCTCTCCCCCAGCCTACAGAGAAAGTGTTAACTGGATATTTCCACTATTTGACTATCGTCATATACCTATCAAAAAATCTATATGGCTCTTAAAGTATAAGAACAAAAAAAGACTAGCAAGTGTTTTTGCAGAGATTATGTATGGCAAAATCACAGAAGAACTCTCAGAATTAAGCATAATGAGTAATTTTCGTGAATCAATATTAATCCCTATCCCACTATCTAAAAAAAGATATAGAGAACGTGGATATAATCAAGCACAATTAATATGTGAAGAACTAATAAAAATAGACAAAGAAAATAATCTACGCTATAGCGTAAATGTAAAATTAGGAAAAAATTCAAATAATTTCAAATTAGAAAATAATGTTTTAATAAAAATAAAAGAGACAGAACACCAAGCAAATATAAAAGAAAGAAGAGATAGATTAAAAAATCTGATTGGATCTTTTTCTGTAAAAAATCCTGAAATAATAAAAAATAGAAATATAATCCTTATAGATGACGTCCTAACAACAGGAGCTACACTCACTGAAGCTAAAAAAATATTAAAACAATCAGGTGCAAGAAAAATAATTGCTTTCACAATAGCACACTAATTTTTGTCCACTATCTTTACATATGAAAAGTTAGTAGACAAAAAAAGAAAGCATTGCCTCCACTTGTTATTACACATTAAAAACGAAAAAATCCACTTACCTGAATTTTTCCATTCAAACAAGTGGATTTCAATTATTTTTTTCTCTTAGAAGTTAATTTAGAAATTAATTCACCCCTAGGATCAAAAAATCTCGTAAATAATTCGAGTATTTTTTCTCGAATTACCCACTTTTTCCAATAAAAACTTTTATGAAGCTTTTGAAAATATTCAATCCAGTAAACTTTACCGTTAGACATCTTACAAAGAATATACTCTGTAGTTAAAATATCACATCCATTTATTTTAAAACCTTTTAATAAAGCTTTTATGTGCAAAGCTTGTCTTGAATCTGTCACAAAAATGAATCTTTCTTCAACCTTCTTTTTTATCCATTCAATTTGTGACGGAGTATCGAAAGTATACTCTTCTATAAGAATAATTTCTTTTGGGATGCCTCTTTCTATTAAATACTCTCGCATTAATTCAGCAAAAGATTTTTGCATTTTTCTAAGTTTTCCTCCTCCTACTATTATTCTCCAAATCTCATTATTTCGGAAAAGAACAACAGCCGCTTCTAAGCGATTTTCAGTGTCCCAAAACAGCCCTGAATGTTTTTTATTATCTTCAAAACCAGGTGCTATAATTATTGTTTTAGGATATCCTAATTCTTCTTGAACTTTCATTTTTTCCTCCTCGGAAAATTTTTTGATTAGATTATTTAATTATTTAGAACATTTTTACCTACACATATGATATCATATATTGTCTTTTTTGTCAACATTTTGTTATTACTTCTGTATTCCTATATAATAAAAGAATGAAATATTGTAAAGATTGCGAACCAGCACAGGAAATACACTCCATAGCTTATTTTTCTGTAGTAATGAGTTATATAAGTGATCCATTTTTTGGTTTCATGGAAAAACTTTTTAAAAATACAGCCGAAGCCATATCAAATAAAACTTCCATTCCCTTCATGAAGCTAATGGTCTTTTTAAGACTTGGATATTTTTCTGACAAACCAGACGAAAAAGATAGCTTCCGTACAAAATGTTTCTGGGATGAAGCTATAAGACGTGGAATAAAAATGACTGAATTTCATATGGGAATAATAAAAGATGCATTTATTGCAGAATACAAAGACAAAATAATAACTTTCGATGGCCTACCACGTCCTGAATATTTAGAATCTGATTCAATAGACTGGATGGATAATAAAGGAATAATGAAAATAAAATTCTTAAAAGAAGGATTGCCTTTAGCAAAAGGTGGCGTAGCTTTCACAAAAAGAAAAGCACTCAAAATTTTTAATGGAATAACAAAACCAGTTATTACGAAACCAAACTTGGGTTCACGTTCTCGTCACACTCTCATACATATAGATACAGAAGAAAAACTTCTTTATGGATTTAAAAAAGCAAAAAAACTTTCTCCATTAGTCGTAATAGAAGAAGAATTACAAGGTTATCTTTTCAGAGCAACCTTAGTAGGAGGAAAATTAGTAGGAGTCGTCAGACGTGATCAACCAGAAGTAAAAGGAGATGGAATACATACATTACAAGAATTAATGAATAAAGAAAATGAAAGACCAGAAAGAGCTGGACCAATATTTCATAAAATTGTTATCGATCCTGATGCAGAAACAGAATTAAAACGAGAAGGAATAGGAATGCAAAATATTCCAGAAAAAGATAAAATAATTACATTTTCACAAAAGACTAGTAGAGGTATCGGTGGATCAACAACAGAAGTCACAGACTTGATACATCCTGAAAATATAAAAATGTTAGAAAAATTAGGAGCTTATCTAAAAGACCCATTGGTTGGTGTAGATTTCATAATTGAAGAAATAACTAAATCATGGAAAGAAGAACAACATTGTGGAATAATTGAATGTAATTCTTTACCGTTTATTGACCTACATCACTACCCTCTTTTTGGTAAACCAAATAACGTTGCTGCAAAACTTTGGGATCTCGCAATGCCAGAATCTAAAATAGAATAAAAACCAAAAGCAGCTAATTTGTATTTTTTATAGTTTCTCAAAAAATTTATCTTTATATCTAGAAAGAATCATAGGTTTACCTTGTTCATCTAATGGAACATCGTCTACTACCAAACCATGTATATTGATAGTATCAACAATCATTTTTAATTTAGGATCTTCACTAATTTGCTTTTTTATTTCAATAAGTGCCTCTTTATCTTTCAATACAAGAATACCTTGACCAGAAATTTCTTTATCTTTGTTATGAGCAAGAATACTACTGCCTATATCACCCCTTAAAGAATCACCAACAAATATTAATTTATCTTTCGGAATTATAAGTCCTTTTTCTTTCATCTTATCAATTAAATAATAGATAGCATTTTCTTTTCCCCCACCAGCCATCGTCTCATCAGTTGCAATATCTAAAAAAATATCAGAAAGTTTAAGATATTTTGCTATTTTCTCTACAAATATTTTTGCATTAGCTGTAAAACCAACCATTGGTATTCCAATCCTCTGATATATTTTTGCTAAAATAAAAATGGGTCCAATGTTTAATTGTTCAAATTTTTCAGGGTGTTCCTTATAAAGATCATCAGCAAAACCTGCTGCTATCTTGCCATAAGCTTCCAAAATCCTTGCAGCAATATTATGAGCCTTATTACCAGGTTCATCAATTTCTTTAGCATATAAATTAAAACGCTCTTTTAAATAAACTTCTGGATCTTTCCATTCATTATGCCCATCTATATATATCCCACGCATACGATCAAATTCACGAAAAGAATTTCCAAGTTTAAAACCTTTAAAATATGTCTCTTCTAATTCTTTAGGGTCTTGTTCAGGAAAAAGTTCTGCTATTGTTTTCCCATGAATAATATCTAAGTGTGCTAATGTTCCATCAATATCAAAAAATGCCATAGCCCGAGGTTTACCATCTTCCATAAGTTCAATTTTTATTTCTTTTTTATCTCCATTTATATCTTCTAGTTCAGATTTAATAGAAATATATTTTTTTTCTAAACCGTGAATTTGATTAAAACTTTCAAAAATATCATTCATATTATTTTCCCCTCTCCTTTATAAGAAGAGGGCTAGGGTGAGGTGAATTTTAATTTATTTTTTCTACGACAATTTCTGATTCAGGATTGTAAGCATTTGGATCCATTTCAAGATATGAAATATATTTTTCTTTAACAACAAAATCACCTAAGAATTTTAAAAAGTCTTCTCTTTTTTCTACTTCTCCTTTTTCAATTAAATGTTCAATCGGATGCGCTTCAGGAGTATATTCAAAATGTCCACGAATTTCTCCATCACTAAATACACGCAAATGATATTGGTCTTGAAAATCTGTCAATTTTCTCCAACTCAAGACTTGCCCACTATCTGTCCATGCGACAAAGTGATTACCAAAACCCCATCTTGAATGCAAATATAATTTAAGCTCTTCTAGCGTTTTACCGGACGCTAACCATCCAATATGATACTTCTGCCTTTTTGTATTGTGATGAATAATGCCATATTTTAAAAGAAATTTCTGAACAGGAGAAAAAAACCCATAAACAAAATGCCATATCTTTAATTTAATTTTATCGAAAAAAGTCATACAATTACTATACCATAAATTTCGAATTGACAGAATATATTTAAAATATATACTTAAAATATTATAAACCTTTTTAGTTAAAAAAATTATATATGGAAACAGAAACAAAAATAGAAACAATAACACAAAATGAACCAAATCAATCTAATAAAGCAACTCCTGAAAATTCTTCAATTTCAAACAAATTATCAATTCCAATGGCAATCATTGTCGCTGGAGCACTAGTAGCTGGAGCAGTATATTTTTCTTCTATTAAACCAAAAGATACAGCACCTGCGTTTCAACCAGAACAAGGTACTGCTAACTTAGAAAATGTAAGAGCAATAAGTGCTACAGACCATATTCGTGGAGATATAAATGCACCTATAAAAATAGTAGAATACTCAGATACTGAATGTCCTTTCTGTAAACGCTTTCACGTTACAATGCAACAAGTAATGAATGAATATGGTAAAAATGGAAAAGTCGCTTGGGTCTATCGTCATTCACCAATAGATTCACTTCATCCAAAAGCAAGAAAAGAAGCCGAAGCAACTGAATGTGCAAATGAATTAGGTGGAAATGATAAATTCTGGGAATATATAGATCGTGTTTATGAAATAACACCAGCAAACAATGGTCTCGATCCATTAGAACTTCCAAAAATTGCAACGTATGTAGGACTCAATGTTACAGATTTTAATACTTGTTTAGATAGTGGTAAATATGCAGCACATATAGAAGAAGATACAAAAAATGCAGTTGCTACCGGTGGTGGAGGTACTCCATGGAGTATAGCTATTGCAAAAGATGGAAAAAAATATCCAATAAATGGTGCTCAACCATACGAAACAGTTAAACAAATTATTGATTCTTTACTTAAATAAAAAATATGGATTTTATCTTTAATTTAGATTTACCGATGTTCATTAAAACTATCGGCTATTTGGGAATCTTTATCATTATATTCGCTGAATCAGGATTATTTTTTGGTTTTTTTCTACCAGGAGACTCTCTACTTTTTACTACTGGATTATTAGCATCACAAGGTTATTTTGATATTTTAATTCTTATCCTACTCATCACCTTAGCAGCTATTCTCGGTGATCAAATAGGTTATTTATTTGGATTAAAAATCGGACCAAAAATTTTCGTCCGTGATGATTCTTTTTTCTTTAAAAAGAAATACATATCAGATGCAGAAAATTTTTATCGGAAACACGGAAAAAAAGCAGTCTTAATAGCTCGTTTTATACCTATCGTACGTACATTCATACCAATATTGGCTGGAGTGGGTAAAATGCATTATGCAACCTTCATCACATACAACATATTCGGAGGATTAATGTGGGGTGCAGGCATAACCCTATTAGGATATTTCTTAGGTCAACAAATTCCAAATATTGATAAATATTTAATACCAATAATATTCCTCATAGTATTAATCTCTATCTCCCCAACAATTTTTTCATTTATTTACAAAAAAATTAAAAACTAATAAAAAATAAAAAATATAAATTAGTGCTTTCTGCAACATACGCTTCTAAAAGTTAGTATATTGTTTCCAGGTTGATATGCGAGTTGCGAGAAAGCAGCTAATTTATGTTTTTTGTTTTTTTAATTAAAAACTCTTTACTTGGCATACTTTTTATAAACCGCACATAATTTTCTGCTGAAAATTTGCTATGCTCGGCTCGTCAGCCTGCGCAATGCTTTCTAAAAAGTACGCCTGCGATGAGTTTTTAATTAAATATGTTAAAATATACACATGTATGAATCAATAAAAAACTTCAATAAACAATTTTTATATGAACCTGAGATAAAAAACTATGAGAATTTAGTTAAAAAATCTAGTTTCATTGTTGTTGGAATGGGTGGATCTGCTCTTGCTCCCCTACTACTGAAAACATGGAAACTAAAAATTGACATTATAATTCATCGTGATTATGGCTTACCAGAATTTCTTGATGAAGAATTAAAAAATAAACTAATTATATTAAGTTCCTACTCTGGAAACACAGAAGAAGTTATATCTGCATTTAAAGAAGCAAAAAATAAAAATCTAAATATGTGCATAATATCAACTGGTGGTAAATTATTGTCATTAGCTAAAGAAAATAATATTCCTTACATAGAGCTACCTAATATGGGTATACAACCTCGTATGGCTCTTGGTTTGTCTATAAAGGCATTTCTAAAATTTATTGGAGAAGAAGAGGAATTAAAAAAAATTGGAGAACTAGCAACGACCTTAAATCCGAGTGATTATGAGAATGATGGAAAAGCGTTAGCAGAAAGAATGAAAAATTGTATCCCTATTATTTATTCTTCAAACAATAATTCGTCTATCATTTATAACTGGAAAATTAAATTAAATGAGACAGGCAAGATTCCTGCATTTTACAATGTTTTTCCAGAATTAAATCATAATGAAATGACAGGTTTTGATATAAAAGATTCCACAAAAGTATTAAGTAGCAAATTTTACTTTATTATCTTGAAAGACAATAAAGATAATCCAGAAATTTTCAAAAGAATAGAAATACTCGGTAAATTACTCAAAGACAGAAATTTCCAAGTTGAAATAATAGAACTTAATGGAAAAGATACTTGGTATAAAATTTTCTCTTCACTTCTCTTGGCTGATTGGACTGCCTACTACACAGCACTAGAATATGGACTAGAACCAGAACAAGTCCCAATGGTAGAAGAACTCAAGAAACTTATTGCTTAAAAATGTTTGCGGTGTATGTTGGACAAAGTTCGAAACTATTTCGAGCTAAATCCAAATGATTAAAGCTAATGTGCACGCTCGACGATTTTCTTAATTTTAATATTTCCACTACGCTCGGCTAATGTGCTAATTCCAAATGGACTCGGAAAATGGAAACAAATATTTTGGGGATTAGGATTTCCATTTTCCTCGGCTGTACCTTTTGGCGAGATTCCGAATTCTGCCCGCAGGAGGGGTTTGGGGAGGAATGCGGGCGTATT
>Ga0265296_1000334_pt1 | contig 78994 bp, 84 predicted proteins | sample MunlanPumphouse1_FD_189073 | JGI IMG/M metagenome (GOLD analysis project Ga0265296, IMG submission 189073) | Groundwater microbial communities from a municipal landfill in Southern Ontario, Canada - Pumphouse #1 | ecosystem: Environmental > Aquatic > Deep subsurface > Groundwater | place...
TCGCGGCCTCAAGGTATAATTGCCCTGATTGTGATAAATATGCTTTGCCTAAATCAAAATATTCAACACCAAAAAGCGTGGTCGTGCCTTCACACGCAGCCGGCGTTAATATCGGCGAATCAAATTTAATAAAATTATTCTGGTGCATCCAATCATAGCAAGCGCGAATCAAGGTGTCACGAACTTTTTGAATGGCCCACTGCCTTGGCGACCGCAGCCACAAATGCCGGTTGTCTAATAAAAATTCCGGTCCGTGCTCTTTTTTACTGATCGGGTATTCTTCGTTTGGAATCTGATAAATTTTAAAGTCATTCACCTGCAATTCAAACTCGCCCGGGTGCTTAGGGTGTTCTGTTACCAAACCGGATAATTCAATGGAAGTTTCCAAAGTGACTTTCTGCGCGACATTCCACTTTTCTTCGCTCACGTCTTTTTTGTTCAAAATACACTGAACAAATCCCGTCCCATCCCGCAGCTGCAAAAACATAATCGCGCCGGATGATCGAAAATTATAAACCCAGCCTTGAAGGATTACTTCCTTGTCTTTGTATTTTTTTAGATCTTTAATGAGCATAAATAATTTTTATCAATTAAAACAGCTAAATAAAGTTAAGTTAATTTCTTAACCTGACATTAGCATAAAAGCAATAAACATATTAAATATTATTCCTGCTATATATAAAGAAACTAACAGCCAAAAAATTATTTTCGCTATTATGCTCTTTTTACTCTTTTTAAATACATAACCAAACAGGGAACCAACTATCATTAATAATAAAACAGAAGGGATCAGATAAAATGTTTGGGAATCCTGCAGCACAGTCATCAAAAAGTACGCAGCCGGGATCGTTAATAATGTTAACAGCGTGCTAGTTGAAATTAAAAAATCATTTCTAATATTTAATGGCTGTAAAAAAGAGAATAAAAAGATAATTGGAAACGTAAAAAGAATCATTAATAAGGCTCCTCTATATTGATATTTTAATTTCTTCCAATTATTAAAACCATAAATAAATAGGGCTAAAAATGCCAAATTCATCAAACCTCTAGGAATGGCTCTGCCCAACCAATAAAGAGTCCACTCAGGCCCAGCTATTTTTCTGCACTCTTCTTTCAAAAACTCTGAACCTTGAATTAAATTACAAAATGGAGAATGCTTACCTTGTGATACAGCTGTTTTAATACAATAATTTCTAGAATACATTCCAGAATCAATATTATTAAATTCTCTAAATGCCTCCCAATCCTCTGTATTATAAACATAGCTCCATAAACAACTATCCTTGTGTTCACTTGACTCATTTTTAAAACAAATAGAGCGATCTTTTGCATGAATCGCTAGATCCTCAAGGCATCTATATTTACATGTTGGACCAAACATCCCTTTACATCCCCTAGGGAGTTTATTACAATATTCAGCTTTTTTTGTTCTTAAAGCTAAATCATGAATACAGCTATCTCTGCGTTCTCCTGCTTTTTGGCATAATTCTATGTTTTCTTCTTTTAAAGCAATGTCTTTGTAACATTCATCTTTTTTAATAAACATTGACTCACAATCTTTCAATGACTCATAAGAATTATCCCCATTATTAAAAAAATTTACATCACTAGGAAGCGCGGAAAAAGAAATGCGTGATAGTGAAAATATCACTGTTAAAACAGTAAAACTAATTAAAATAATTTTCTTTTTAGACATAAATTAAAAGTTAAATTTTGATATACATGTTGATACCATAAAACCACGAGACTCACCTGAACGGATATTGTGCCAACCACCTAGTCTACACATAAAATTGTCTTCGCACTTATCTATAGTCAATCGGGAACAGGTCTGTGCTTGATAAAACAGAACGGATATAATTGCGATAATGGCAATTATACAAATCGTGATGATAATTTTGATATGTTTATTTATCATTTACGTATGATTTAATTGTAAATTTAGTTTACGGTGTAATGCGATTAATCATCCTCGGAAACGGAATCGTTTCTCTCACCACGTTATCCGACGGGGCAAGCATGCTGCAATCCTCACTCACGGAGTTATTCTATTGATTAAACGCGGGAATGGAATGGTTTCGCGCACATGAGTTAACCCGCACACCCAAGCCACAATGCGCTCAAGGCCGAAACCGAAGCCAGAATGAGGTACACTACCAAATTTGCGCAAATCAAGATACCACTGAAACGCGTCCATGGGCAAATTATGTTCTTTAATGCGTTTTACTAATTCATCATAATTATCCTCGCGTTGCGAACCGCCGATAATTTCGCCATAGCCCTCTGGGGCAAGTAAATCATTGTTCAGGGCAAATTTGCCGCTTGGGTCGCGCTTCATATAAAACGCCTTGACTTCAGCCGGATAATTTTCCACGAACAATGGTTTGTCGTAAAGTTTGGTTAAAATAGTTTCGTCGTCTGCCCCAAAATCATCCATCTCACCGATGTCACTACCAAGCTCACGCAATTTTTTCACGGCCTCTTGGTGCGTTATGTGATAAAACGGCGACATCACTTTTTTTAATGGCTCAATGTCTCTTTCCAAAATTTTCAACTCTTCCTGATTCTCGGCTAAAACTTTACCAACCATAAAGCTGATTAAATCTTCCTGAATTTTCATATTTTCCTCATGCTCCACAAACGCGGCTTCCGCGTCCATCATCCAAAATTCCGTCAGGTGCCTTCTGGTTTTTGATTTTTCCGCCCTGAACACCGGCCCGAAATCAAACACTCTACCTAATGATGCAATCGCGGCCTCAAGGTATAATTGCCCTGATTGTGATAAATATGCTTTGCCTAAATCAAAATATTCAACACCAAAAAGCGTGGTCGTGCCTTCACACGCAGCCGGCGTTAATATCGGCGAATCAAATTTGACAAAATTATTTTGATGCATCCATTCGTAAGTGGCGCGGATCAACGTATCGCGCACACGCTGGATTGCCCACTGCCGGCTGGAACGGAGCCATAAATGACGGTTATCTAAAAGAAATTCCGGCCCGTGCTCTTTTTTACCAATCGGATATTCTTCGCTTGGGATTTGGTAAATTTTAAAATCAGAAACCTGCAATTCAAACTCGCCCGGGTGTTTCGGGTGTTCTGTTACCAATCCGGATAATTCAATGGAAGTTTCCAAAGTTATTTTCTGCGCGGCATTCCATTTTTCCTCTGCCTTATTGTCACCCTGAGCTTGTCGAAGGGTTTCTTTATTTAATATACACTGGCAAAACCCAGTCCCATCCCGCAACTGCAAAAACATAATTGCGCCAGATGAGCGGAAATTATAAATCCAGCCACGGAGCACAACTTCTCTGTCTTTATAATTTTTCAGGTCTTTGATGAACATGAAAAAATGGCTTGTAATAAATTAGCTTAAACTAGTTTCTTTGGTTGCAATAATATGCCAACAGATGAAGCCAACGCAAGTGTACCCATGATCGGAAACAAAATATTAAAACCAAATTTCTCCAGAATGAATCCCCCCACCGTAATTCCAATCGCATCACTAAAATTAACTAGCAATTTACGGTCCGTATACTCTTCCATTTCTTTGCCTTTATCAAGATGGCTAGCAAAAATAGTATCGTAAGCCGGAGTGCCTAATGCTTCTCCAACACCTAACAAAATCTGTAATAGAATTAAAGCGGAAAAGGTTGAAATAAAAGGAAAACTAAACCAAACGATCGCCCTAACAAGATAGCCACTAACGAGTAGATACTTTTTTTCTTGCACTCGATCTCCATATTTTCTAATAAAAATCATGAAGATTGTGGTAGCAGCCAAGTAAACTGCCCAAGACACACTAATAGAAAAAATATTACTATCAATTTTTTGCGCGAAAAGAACATAAAGAGGACCAAGCAAACCGCTGGCAAAAACAAAGATACTATTAAAAACCAAGAGAGCTTGTAAGGATTTATTCTTCATATTGATGTTTAAAAACTGAAATTATAAACCCAGCCTTTGAGGGTAACTGTTTCGTTTTTATAATTTGATAAATCTTTGATGAACATAAAATTTTATTTGACATTGTGGATAACTTTTTGCTATAATAATTTCATCACGATGAGAGGACTACCAAAGGGTGCCGTCCCGAGGGAATGCCTCTTTTTTATTTGGCTAATTTATGCTTGACTAGTTGGATATTTACGATAAAATAACTAAATTTTCTGATCAATGATGAGTAGTGGATATTTGGCACAACAATTTTTAAGAGTTTATTTTGTTTAATCAAATACTCAAATAAACAATAGAAATCTCCATCTCCAGAAACAATCACGGCTTTTTGATAGTTCGGATATTCAATCATCGTGTGCAATACCAATTCAGCGTCAACATTGCCCTTAATTTTTATCTTTCCATCTTCTTTTATTTCCAAGGTCGGCTTGAAAATACAAATGTAGCCGGCTTTTTGCAATTCAGTATAAAGCGTTTGATTGCCTGGAACATAGCCGATAAATAGATACGCTTTTCCAATCCCATACTTATCGCGCAAAAAAATTCTAAATCTGTGAAAATCCAAAAGCCAACCCTGACTTCTAACCCCAAGATTCAAGTTTTGGCTGTCAATAAACGCAAAGTTGTTCTCTTGTGATTTCATATGTTAAAAAGACAAACAGAAATTGTAAATCCAGTCTTTGAGTGTTGCTTCCCTGCCCGCCATAACTTTAGTGGAGGCGGGTTTATTTTTGTAATTTTTCAGGTCTTTGATGAACATAGTTGATGTAATTTTAGATAATAAAGGATTATAGTTTTATTTTATCAGTTATCAACCTTAGCCTACCAAGAGGATGATAATGGATTCTTTTTTCGGCAATAAATATCCCGCCAAAAATGAGAAGCGCGCCGATGAAAAAATACAAGTTCGGATATTCCCCAAGAAGAGGCATTGCAATTAAAACTGCTACAATAGGATCGATATAAGTAAAAAGTCCCACTTCTTGGGCTTTTATTTTTGACATACCGTAGTAAAACAAAAAATAAGCGACGGCCGATGAAAAGAAAACGCCAAAAATAATGCCGATTAGGCCGTTAATATTTAACTGATGAAAACTCCAATTATTTAACTCCCCAACCGCAAAAGGCAAAAAAGTAAGGCTGCCGAAGAGGAAAGAGATTGTAGTTACTTGGTAAGGATTAACTTTTTTTAATATATCTTTACCAAAAATGGTTTGAAAAATGGTTCCAAAAGTAGCAATGAGAAAAAATATATTACCGCCAATCCTGCCGAAATTCAACACTCCTCCGTTACTTACCACAGGAGATAAAATTACCACTAATACCCCAAAAAGCGCAATCATCATCCCGGACAACACTTTGAATTTTGGTTTTTCGTGTAAAAATATGATGGAAAATAAATAGATAAAGACAGGCCCTGAACAAGCGATTATCGGCACATTAATGCTGGTTGACTTTGGTAATCCTAAAAAGAAAAAACTGATGTTGATGGTCACACCAAAAAAACCAACTAAAAGAATCTCTAGCCACTGCCGCATATTTATCTTCTGCCAATGGTGAATTGCCAGGGGTATGAAGATTAATCCCGCTCCAAAAAACCTGATAAACGCTAAGGTAAAGGGAGGAATATTCTCGAGGGCAAATTTAAAAATCGGCGCAGCAGCGCCCCAGATAATGTTGGTAATAATCAAGGCAGTGATGGGATTCATAAATTATTTTTTCCAAGTTGTATTAATTTGCTTTATATTGTTAATTTTTTCTTTTTTAAAAAATTTAATAAACAAGAACACTATCCCACTGATCACTAAGAATAAAGCTAGCCATCGTTTAAGAAGTTCTCTATAATAAGTCTTCTCTAAAAAAGTGTACTTCTCGCCTATGTTTCCTTCTATGTACTCATAACCTAATTTTTCACAACATGGTTCAATATCTTTTAAATAAACAGTCGCTGTTAAATCGCATTGCTCAAATTTATTAGCAATACTCCTATCATTATATTCAAGCTTCCAACCAGGTGGAACACTAAATGATTTTGAATTAAAACCCTCACCTTTGGCAGAAATATAAAAACCACACTGTTGAGTTGTCTCATTTATAGCGTAACCAGTCGTAGGACCTAAAGCATTAACAGAGCTCGTAAGATATAAACAATTAATAATTATTAATACTAAGCTAGCCAAAACAATTTTCTTTTTAGACATAAAAGTTGTGTAATCTATTTACTTTTCTGTTTATCTTTAAATAATAACAATTTCACTATTAAAAAATACAGTGACATATAAATGGGTAGCGTTAACAAATAATAGTAATTATATTCCCTGATACCAAAGCCATGCCACTTAGATGCCAACCAAGGAAATGGAAAACCATATTTTACTATTTCTTCTTGTGCGTCTGCGACACTGGCATGTTCTATGCTCCATAAATCATCCGATTCAGAACTATTTTTATCATAATAATCACGGTTACTGTAATCCTTAAAATAAATAGTAACAAAAAATAATTTTATAGTTACATCTCTTAAACATCGGGGATTAGAGTCGACATTGACATAATTATGACCATAAACATTAAAACAATGGTCATAAAAAAATATTATTTTATAGCTTAAATTTATGCAGATTAGAATAATAAATAAAATAATTTTCTTTTTAGACATAAAATTGTTCTCTATTATGATGATAAAATTAGTATCTAGAACTATTTGAAGTGGTAATAAGTCGGCTCAATTCCCTCCATTTGAGCCGATAACTAAATCCCTAATCGGCTCATTCGCGCCGTGTTTGAGCCGAAAGATCCCGCGGTTTGAGCTGTTTCTTTATTAGTATCTGCTGACTAGGCTCACCCTAACCCATTATCATTTCTTCTGCGCCTTTTGAGGATGAAATATGCGCTTCATCCACTCAATCATGCCTAGAAGGTCAGAATTACTCATGTTTTTAATAAACATGCATTAACTAAGTTTTTTAATAAACCTGATTGCTTTATTAATTTTATAGATTTCTTTAACCACGCAATAGGGTAAAATCACTAAAATGATAAATAGCATTATGAACAAAATCAAAATAACTGGGAATAAATCTTTATCAATGAATTGAAAAAAATCTTTACTAAAAACATCTTTACTAAAAAAGGATATAATCATTATCATTATAAAAAGATATACAGATACTAAAAATAGTCTACCAAACTTTTGTCGTGTTAATTCAACAATATTTTTATCTAATATTATCAAATTGTATAAAAAGTTATTTTGTTTCGCTAAACATCCTTTATGATAAAATAATACAGTATGCAATAAGGAAGCCGCACCTAAATAATCCCGCTCAGCAATAATCAAATCGTCCCTGGAATATATTTCTTTTTTGCATTGATAACATTTCATATTTTATTTCATTAAAGTATCAAAAATCTTTAAATTTAATCTTTTCCTTTCTTGTGTGGATGAAATATGCGCTTCATCCACTCAATCATGCCTATAAAGACGCAGGAAATGAAGAGGATAAGCAGCCAGTCATGCGGTAAGAGAGGTACGGTGCCAAAGAGGTGCTGTAGCGCGGGGATGTAGATTACGGCGACTTGGAGCAATAATCCCGTGACGGCAGCAAGGATGAGCATGGGATTCCGCATAAATGGGATCCGCCAAATCGGCTCCTGCAGGGAGCGCAATGAAAATACATAAACCGTGGCAGTGACCGAGAGCGTCGTGAATGCTATGGTCCGCGCAAGTTCCAGGGAATGGAACATATTCCAATAGAAGATGAAAAGGAGAAGACTTAATATGGCAGAACAGGTGCTAATCGCGCCGATCAACCAGCGATGCTCGTGCATAAGAATAGATTCCCCTCTTACCCGCGGCTTTTCGCGCATGAGGGCGCGGTTGGCCGGCTCCTGGGTAAGCGCGAGCGCGGGAAACGTGTCAGTGACAATATTGACCCATAAAATTTGAGCAGGAAGATAGGGAAGGGGCCACCCCATCAGAAGCGCAAAAGTAATCGCAATGGTTTCCGTAAAGCTGTTAGAAAGCATATAAAGCGCCACGGTGCGGATATTATGGTAGATAAGCCTGCCCTCGCGTATGGCGCTCGTCATAGTGCGGATATGATTATCGAGAAGCACTATGTCCGACGACTCCTTTGCCACATCAGTGCCGCTCCCCAAGGCAACGCCGATGTCAGCCGCTTTCAAGGCGGGAGCGTCATTCACCCCGTCCCCTGTCATCGCAACCACCGCGCCTCTCGCTTTCCATGCCGCGATAATGCGGAGCTTGTCTTCAGGCGTTGCGCGGGAAAATACCGCAATATTATTTATCTTTTCCGCGAGCGCATTGAGCGAGAGTTCCTTGAGTTCGCTTCCATCCATTACCCTTCTTGCGCCCTTTAATAACCCAAGCGTTCGCCCGATGGAAGTGGCGGTAAGGCGATGATCGCCGGTTATCATGACCGTGCGGATGCCTGCTTTTTCCGCTTCCGCAATGGTTTCCACCGCACCCTCGCGCAGAGGATCTTGGATGCCGATAAAGCCAAGAAATATCAAATCATGAAGAGGATTAACCATCTTTTTCAGCTCCCGTGCGTCTCTGCGTGCCTCCCTTTTCGTAATGCAGAGCACCCGCAATCCTTGTCCGCTCATGCGTTCCACTTTTTTATTCAGCGCATCTATCCCCTCACGGCTTAAAGGCACCACTCGGCCAGATTCGTCTTCTACATACTTGATAAAAGGGAGAAGGATTTCTGGCGCGCCTTTTACATAGAGCACGTCCTTTACGCTTCCCTCTGCCGCGGATGCGCGATGGAGCGTGCACATATATTTATCCTTTGAATTAAACGGCTGTTCAGCGCGGCGAGGATAGAGGTTCCGTAATGCGGCGACATCTATCCCATGGTCGAGAGCGGCGCGCATGAGCGCCCTGTCAGTGGTATTACCCGTGGCCACAGGGCCCGAAACAGCTCCCCCCATCTCATACGGCGCGGCATCATTGCATACCACCATGGCAGTGACAAGCTCCTCTAACCCAGCATGTAAATCGTTTAACGCACGTTCGCGCAGTATATTGTAGGAACGAAGGTATGTGTCCATCCGCACTACTTGCATCTCCCCCACGGTGAGCGTGCCTGTTTTATCGGCACAGATGACGGATGTCGCACCGAGCGTTTCTGCGGCATGGAGCTTTTTTACGAGCCCTTTCTGCGTTAAAATTCTCTGCATGCCGATCGCAAGCACCACGGTAACAGCAATGGTAAGCCCTTCTGGAATCGCCGATACCGCAACTGCAATCGCGGTCGCAAACATATCTGCAATCCCCTCTCCTTGAAAAATGCCGAATCCGAAAATTAATAGAACCACGACAATAATCGCAAACGCGAGCTCGCGTCCGAATCGGTTTAATTGCTTCTGGAGCGGCGTGCGCTCTTCCGGCGTTCGCGCAAGAAGCAGGGCAATATGCCCTACCTGCGTATGCGCACCCGTGGCCACCACGAGCCCGCTTCCCCGTCCCGCAGTCACGACCGTACCAAACCAAAGCATGTTGATCTGTTCCGCAAGCACGCGTGCGGTATGAAGGGTGCGGACATCCTTTTTCGCGGGGTGCGATTCCCCCGTGAGCATGCTCTCATTGGCCTCCAGGGCATGCTCCGATAATAGGCGAATATCCGCGGGCACGCGGTCACCCGCCTGTACGGAAACGATATCGCCGGGCACCAGTTCCTCCTGCGGCACTTCCACGAGCGCGCCATCTCGTAGAACCCGCGCTTTGGTGACGATGACCTTCTGTAGCGCGGCAAGCGCATGCTGCGCACGGCGCTCTTGGAACGCGCCCACCGCTACATTTATGAATACCGCACCCAAAATAACCTGCGCATCGACTACATCTCCCAGCATGAAACTCGCCACAGACGCCGCGATCAGTATGACGACTAAAACATTGGCAAACTGGCGGAGCAGAATGAGCAAAAAGAAGTTACGATTCTCACGATGCGGCAACACATTATTACCCCACTGCGTGCGGCGCTCGAGCGTCTCTCTCGTGGTAAGCCCTTGCGGGGTTGCGTGCAATTCCTGGAGGATCTCCTTGCCTGAACGCAATGAAAATGACCCCCCCGGAGATTGCCCTCCGAGCGGCTCTGCTTCCTTTTTTTGTCCCAGGTTAGTCATTTCCTTAATATTGTACGATGAATAGGCATATATGGCAAAAACAGCTCTCCATTCCTTTCTCTTGCTATATTCTGTATAATACTGTTATCCACTCAGTTATAGATAAACCCTTTTAAATATATAACCAGACGCGAGTTGCCGCGTTTCGCCGCGAGGACTGTTTGAGTCCCGCGAAGCGGGACGAGTTCCGCAGCAAGAAAGGCGGCAACCGCGGCGGAATAGAACCATATTTCTAAAGGTTCATCTCTATAAAACCATTCCATTTGAATATTAACAAATAACTTTATACCCTATGCCCCCCACTCCAGCCCAACCAGAGGAACAAAAAGGCACCTTGCGCCCTTGGCTTTCTATCCTCGTAGTGCTCATTTTTGCCATAATTGCATGGGCCTATATCGCCCAAAAGGCCAAAACTAACGTACAAGAGGAAGGTGTATCGACCGTAAACCAGCCTCCTCTCCCACCCACGCTCACGCTTCCCCAAGAGCCGCCAACGCTCACAGGCGCGATGACTTTTATCCAAGGCGCTAACCTCACCGTGATGGTCCTTAAGGAAAATAATCCTACGCTTGAGATTGATAAAGCGCTTATCGTCTCGGTAAGCGCTGATACCAAGATTGCGGATAAGGGCGGCAAGGCGCTGGCCTCTGACGCGCTGAAGGTGGGCGATACCATCGCCGTGTATAGCCAATTGCCTCTCACGGACGAGAGCTCAGTAGTACCCGCGGATATTATCGTAATCAATCCTTAAATCTAAATCCCATTCTCCACATTTTACACAAACCCCCTTCCTGAAGAAGGGGGTTTATTCATGCATAAATTTAATTTCAGTACCTTAGGCGCCGTAAAAAAATAACATATCCCGCCATCTACGCCGTACGTCAACAAAATAAGGACAAATCTATGGGACAAGTGAAATGTTATTTTTTTAAGCGCCCTTAGGGTATGGCCAATGATTTTGCGAAAGAATCAGACAATGTAAATATCTCATCTTCTCCTGCGGCGCGGATCCACCACACATTTTGTTGCTTTACCAATGTGACTTCTCCCGAATCTGCTTCCAAAGAACCTTTGAATGAAATTATTATCCCTTTTGCTTCCTTTTGCGCAAAAGTGGCTTTATCCTTTTCCGTGTCTATAAATCCTGTGGCTTTCAAGGGATGCAAAGCGGCTATTAATGTCTCCATCTCTGCATTGCCTGCGGCCACAGTGGCGGCCCCTGCGCTCACCTCCCACGTGTCTCCATCCTTGTGATAGGTTTTTATGGTTGCCCCTTGCATGCGGTAGGTGATCGTGTCAAGCGCGGCGGGGTCAATATTCACAATCGTTTTATTCCTCCAAGAATCAATAAGCAACGGGAATACAAGAGACAGATTGGCATTGGCCAGATAGACCTCATCTTTGCCCTCAATCTTCACATAAGACGAGCTGTAGGTAGGGCCGCTTTTGCCTACCCTGAATGCGATACGCGTATCCTCCACGCGCAGGGAAATCAACAGCCCTTCATCACCAACTCCTAATCTTTCAAAATTCTCGGGGTTGCGAGATATGGGGCCTTCATAGGCACTGGTGCGCAAAGTATCCAAGGCTTTTTGCACCAGCTCCGCATCTGCGCGTTTCCCATCTACGCGCCACGCACCGTCCTGTCGCGCTAAGGCAATAACGCTTTCATCTTTCTTAATCTCTATCTCCCCAACCTGCGAAGGGTCCATATTCTGAAGCGCTTTACTCATATTATTGGCGTTTCCACTCTTCTCCCCTCTTCCTTTCCGCCACCTCACTCCTCCTATTATCGCCGCAAGCACCACTACGATAAGCGCAAGAATTAACAATACTTTTTTGCTCATAAAATGAAAGCGTAGAATAATGCAGTAGAACTAATATCCGAAACGAAGGTTAGTCAATTTTAGTGCGAGGACTGTCCGAGGGAGTCCCGATGAGCTATGGATGATTAGTATTGGAGGCGAAACGGGACGATGCCATAAGGCACCCGAGTTCCGCAGAAGAAAATTGGGCTAACCTGAGTGGGGATGGCGGATCCGCCTGCCTTAAAACTATCAACACATTCTATTTAGATCATTGCTGATTTCTTCTTTCGAATAAATAGCCTTACCCCTGCGGCGAGCGCAACCAATATTGGCACACCGATAAGATTAAACAACCTCACCCTCTGCCGCAGAGTGTCGCTCGGGAACCCGAGGGGGCTCGGGATGCGCGTCTTGGACCGCACGCTGATAAGCGCTTCATCCTGCGTCAGCCAATCAACGGTATTCAACGCAAAGGTCAAATTGGGGCTTCCTTCCTGCATGAACTGATCACTCGCCATTTTCGCGCTCCCCACCAACACCAACCTCCCGCTCTTCTTGAGGGTTTGCCCTGCGGAAGAGTGCACCACCATGGACACTGCAGCAATATTCTTTCCGAGCTCATCCTTATTTGCCTTTAAGGGAGCTTGAGGGTCAATATTCACAGGCAGGGACTTCGCAAATCCGCCGTCAGTGGTGGTGAGAAGTTCCTGTATTTCATTACCCTCGCCTTTATCGGTCCGCTCGACTAACGACGCCCATGGTAACATTACCGAAGTGAGATCTCCTGCAATGGGGTTCGCCGTAACCACATGCGCGCGCACCCAATAGGGATATGGCAGGATCAGGGAAAGGAACCCGCTCTGGATGGTCACATTCTCATACGAACGCACATCGGCAAGGATCCGGGGGGCGACACGGGCGCCGAATGGAGCAAAGAGATCCCCGTTTGAATCAACATACTCCTGCGCGGTAAATGTCTGTGCATCCACGTTCGCCCTATCAATAAATGCCAGCATACTTCCTCCTTGCTCAATGTAATTCCGGATGGCCTGCACTGCGCTGTCGCCAAGATCTTGAGTTGGCCCTAAGAGGATCGCTGCATCGGTTTCCTGGGCGATAACCGGCGTGGACGTGCTCATATCTGTATCAGTAACCGCGTCTAATCGGCTCAGCGCCTGGCGGAATGCGCCCGCAGGCTCCTCCCCGAAACCAGTTAGAAAGGTGACATTAGCTTTCTTGGGATCGGTAAGCGATTTAATGGACCTCAAAAGCCGGTATTCCAAATCATCGCTCCGATCGATAAAGGGGATCACTTCTTTCCCGTCTGTATACAAAGTAGCGAGGCCAAACATACCCTTTTGGGCTTGAAATACATCCTTTTCGAGCACATTGAACTGCATCTCGGTGATGCCTAACGCCCTCGCCTCCTCTATCGCATCCGACCCTTCCTCCACGTTTTTATATTCCACCACGACATTCCCTCTCCCCTGTGATTGAAAATCTGACAGTAAATCTTGCACATCGCGTTTTACCAACGCGATCTGGGAAGGCAACTCTTTGGTGGAAAAAAGCTTAATGGTCACGAGATCCGGCAGTGCGCGCACAATAGTTTTCGTGGCAGGAGACAATGTATAGACGCGATTCTGGGTAAAATCAATGCGCCCCCGAAGGTATGCGCCCGCAAGGTTGAGCCCAAGGGTAAGTACTATAATAAGCATCGATCCATAAAAATACCGGCGTCGCTGAGGCGCATGGGGCGACAAACGTTCACGCATGAGGAGCCACCCCGCGATGCCAAAAGCCGCACCGCTCACGGTTATGAAATATACAAAATCCCGTATGTCCAACACGCCCCTCGTTATATTGTAATAATGGGCGCTGATCGAGAGATGTTCTGCCACCACGCGTACTGATGCAGGGAGGCCGACGGTGACGACCTCTGCCCCTGCGATCGTGAACACGAAACTCACCCCCGCGCTGATAAGGAACGAAGTCACTTGGTGGCGCACTCCTGCGGAGGCCGCAAGGCTAATGCATGAAAACACAAACGCCAAAAACATGGCGCCGAGATATTGCGCCGCCACAATGCCGAAATCAAAACTGCCAAACCCTCGCAGGGTTAAAACCACCGGCAACGTGAGGATAAACGTGATGAGGAAAAACGACCATACGGAAAGCAGTTTCCCTGCCAAATACACCCATGGATTCACCGGCTGCGCGAGCGCCGTTTCAAGCGTCCCTGATTTTCTCTCTTCCGCAATAAGCCGCATGCTCACCGCAGGGACTAAGAAAAGCAGGAGCCAGGGAAAAAGCTCAAACATCGGCCGCAAGGTGGCGATGGGATTAACGGCAAGTGAACGAAAATAAAAAAATGAATTGAATACGAGGGCAACGATAAGCAGGAGGTAACCGCCGGGATGGTCAAACCACGCGCGGAGTTCTCGTTGTACGATGGCAATGATTTGTCGAACCGCTATCATACAAAAATAATTACTAGATCTATTATCGTTTATAATTCTCAATTTTCAAATCTCAATTTTCAAATAATTTTTAATGAATCAATGATGCAATGTTTGAAAATTGAATCATTGCGATATTGATTGTCCCGCCGCAACGGGATCCCGCGTCCGCGGGAAAAATTGGAAATTGAATATTGAAAATTCTAACTCTCTATGGTAAGCTCCCGAAATACCTCCTCAAGGCTTTTTTCTTCTTCGTATAATTCCGCAATGACCCAGCGGTGTTCAACCGCACATTGAAATACCGCTGTCCGTATATCAACGTCACGCGGGGTGAGGAGCTCAAAACGCTTAAATTTATTTTTTTGATTCCCCTCGAACGCTTCCACGCGCGCGACGCCTCCGAGTTTCTCTAATGTTTCCCGAATCCCGCTCCCCTGTGCTTCCACGACCGTCCGCTTTTCACCGCTTGCGCGGTGTTCTAGTTCATCCACGGTGCCGTCAGCGACAATGCGGCCTTCCCGAATCACTATCACCCGTGAACAGGTCATCGCAACTTCAGTAAGGACATGCGTGGAAAGAAGCACTGTTTTTTCCCGTCCCAAGCGTTTTATCAATTCCCTTATTTCATGCCGCTGATTCGGGTCCAACCCTTCGGTGGGTTCGTCAAAAATAAGGATATCCGGATCTCCCACGATCGCCTGCGCCAAGCCCACCCGCTGGCGAAAACCTTTTGAGAGCTCGGCAATGGGGCGGCGCCATACCTTTTCAAGGCCGGCAAGCCCAATCGCGCGTTCAACTGCACTCTTTTTGTCCGCTCCCCACATCCCATGGAGCGCTGCGGTATAGTTAAGCGCCTGCGTCACGAGCAAGTCTTCATGCAAAGGATTATTTTCAGGCAGATATCCTAAACGTTTCTTCAAAGAAAGAGGATCCTCCAATGCATTTTGGCCGTCAAAATTTATTTCACCCTTATCAGGCTCCAAGACCCCCGCGATTATCCTCATCGTGGTCGTCTTGCCGGCGCCGTTGGGACCCAAAAATCCTATCACTTCGCCCTTTGAAATGGAAAAAGTGAGCTCATCAACCGCTTTCACCTTGCCAAATGATTTGGATATTTTATCTAACGTGAGCATACCCCGTATATCAACATCCAACGCCAAACGCGGCTGGCATTGGAGAAAACCATAATATGAATGCGATCTTAGAGTATTGTATCATAACAAGATTGGAAGATAACGTTTGGCGATCGGTGAGGGAGGCTATGTAAAAATCTACCATACGTTCAATCCGCATCCAGTCGTACCTCATCTATTATTTTCTGCACAAAGGTTCCCGCCTCCCTCTTGGATGTTGTATTGCGGGGCATAACGCCTTATCATAGAAAACACAGCGCGGCTTTCGGCTGTGTTTCCCATCGTATTAATCTTTTACTTCAGCAATGGATCAATGATATTCTTGAAATTCTCAAAAGGCACCGCGCCAGAAACGGGAATTTTTGTATCGCCTTTCACTACCACGTTATAGGGAGTGCCTGCACCGCCTGCGAGCACTGCGCCCTGCGCCTGGTCCTGCACCTTTTGCGTGTATTTTCCTGATTCAAGGCATGCAGTAAATGCTTCCTTATCCAAACCCATCTCTTGCGCGTACTCCGGCAATTTTGCCAAATCAAGCCCGTTATTAGCTGGCGTCACTTCGTAAATTTTATCAAGCAACTTCCAAAAACCGTCATTGCCGCCCAGTTCGCCTGCGCACTCGGTTGCTTCCGCTTCCTTGGTCGCCTTGGAATGCAGGTTCACCAGAGGAAAGTGCCGATACACCCAATTCACTTTTCCATCATACTCTGCTATCACTTGCTTCAGGGTAGGGTGGAGCCGTTTGCAGAACGGGCATTCCAAATCTGAATATTCTACAATGGTTACGGGAGCATCTTTCTCCCCTCTCGTCCAGTCAGTGTCAGTCACTGCGGGAAGTCCTTCAGCGCCCGCTCTTGGGGCTGGTTCTCCCGCTTGGGGCGTGGGATTGACTTGCGCGGTAGGCGCCGCTTTTTTATCTCCATTTTTATCATCTCCGCTATCGCCTTTCAGCATTATCCCTAAGAGAATAAAAAACCCCACGACGAAAAAAAACACCAACGCGCTCCCCATTCCGAGGAAAAATGTAGTTTTCGGCTTCATGTGCGAAAACCAAGAATTGTTGGATTCGTGTTCACTATGAGTGTGTTCTGCCATAGACGAGCATGGTTAATATAATTTAAGTAAAAGAGAATTTCTGCGCCTATTACTCACGCAGAAGGAATATTGAAAATTATTTGGTAATCTACAGTATACAACAGAAAATCCCACATGTCCAAAAACGCAACTCCATTCCTATTTCCTAAAACTAGGATAGCTCCGCATTAATTTTTGCAAACGCTTTTTATAATCACGAAATTTGTTATCAAGTTCAATTTCATCCTCCCCGCTCAACCCTACCTCCCGATATGTCCTGTAATCTTCTTCTATCTTTAAAAACAAATCAACAGTCTCTTTCAAATATTTCTCTATTTCTATAAGCTCAATCAGCTTTCCCTCCATCAGATTAATACGCAGAATCAGATCCTGCATCATAGTCCTCAAATGGCCCTCTAACTCTTTTCGAGAGCAATCACCTCCTTCAGGCCTCTTTTCTCCATTCATAAATTATTGCCCTAAAGACCGCACCGCCTGTAGTATAGCACCTCTGTCAATTTCCTCAAAACCCAATAATTCCGCGGGCGTGCCGCTCTTCGGAGTTTTGCGCACTGCGAGTGATTTAAACGCGGCGCCAGTGCCCGCGATTGCTTCTGCCACCGCCTCTCCCAATCCCCCTTCCGGCACATGGTCTTCCACGGTAATAATCTTGCCTGTCTCTTGAGCCGCCCTTACGAGCGCCGCGCGATCGATGGGTTTTAGAGAATAACAATCTATGATTCTCAATTCAATTCCTTCTTGCGCCAAAGTATCTGCCGCGGCAAGCGCTTCAAAAAGGGTAATGCCGGCGGCAACGATAGTGCAGACGTCTCGCGCGCTTGACCTTAACGTCTTACTGCCGCCGATCGGAAACTGTTCCTCCGGACCATAAATGACAGGCGTTGCTCCGCGTGTCGTGCGGAGGTAAACAATGCCATTATAACGCACAGCTTCATGAACTAGTCTTTCCGTAGCAGGGGCATCTGACGGATAAAGCACCACTGCATCCTGCACCGCCCTAAACATGGCAATGTCCTCGAGCCCCATCTGGCTGGGGCCGTCTTCGCCGATAGACACGCCTGCATGCGAACCCACAAACTTCACATTCGCTTTGCTGTACGATGCCATCCTGATCTGGTCAAAGGCGCGGGTAAAGAACGCCGCAAAAGTGCTGCAAAACGGGATCATACCTCGCTTCGCAAGCCCTACGGCGACACCCACCATATTCTGCTCCGCGATAAACATTTCCACAAACTGCTGGGGGGTGCCCTTCTTCACCAATTCTGCAAAGGTGGAATTTTTCACTTCAGCGTCCACCGCCACCACCCGCGGATCCTCACGCGCCAGTTTCTCCAACGCTTCCCCATACGCTTTCCGCGTCGCGATCAAGTCTCCCTTCTTGTACTCGGTATTAGGTATTACGTATTTCGTATTATGCACTTGATCGCTCGCCCCCTGATACCTACTACCTGATACCTGATACGAAACGTCTGGCATTGCAACTGTCCCTCTTAATCGAGTATCAATTTCTCTCAACTCCCCTAATGCTTTTTCATATTCTTCAACAGAGAGCGCTTTGCCATGCCACCCTTCCTTATTCTCCATGCACGACACACCCTTCCCCTTTAGGGTCTTTGCGATAATCATGGTTGGTTTATCTTGTGTACCCTTAGCCTTGCGATAGGCAGAGAGTATCTCATCAGTATTATGGCCATCCACTATAATCGTTTCCCAGCCAAATGCGGCGACCCTTCGGGCATACGCGTCCACATCGTGGCCCGCCATAGTCTCTCCGCTCTGCCCCAAACGGTTCACGTCTATAATACCGACTAAATTATCCAGTTTTTCATGCCCCGCCCACATGATTGCCTCCCACACCGAACCTTCTGCCATTTCGCTGTCTCCGAGAAGCACATACACGCGTGAAACACACCCCTCCTCACTCCGTTCGGTACCCCTCTCAAGAGGGGAATTACCCGAAGTCCCCTCCTGCGGAGGGGTGTCCCGCCATTGAGGGACGGGGTGGGTAAACCGCTTCAATGCGAGCGCCATGCCTGCACCTACTGACAGCCCCTGTCCGAGCGAACCAGTCGCCACTTCCGTATAGCGAAACGTCGGCATAGGATGCCCTTCCAGGGGTGAATTAAATTTTCGCAATGATAAAAGCTCATCTTCGTTTACCGCTCCCGCAGCCGCATAGAGCGCATACAACAAGGGAGCAGCATGCCCTTTAGAAAAAATCACTCGGTCATTCAAAGGATATTCCGGATGGTCAAGGTCAAAACGCAAAATGCCGCCAAAGAAAAGTACTGTCATGAGATCGGTCGCGGAGAGCGAAGAGCTCGGATGACCAGACCCTGCCGCGGTCGTCGCGCGAAGGATAAAATAGCGCACCAGCTGCGCGAGATTTTCAAGAGTTTCTTTCGTGGTTTGCATATTTTTTATTGAGTACTTATTTAACCAAATCCAAACCTATTTTAAACGGTACTGATAACGTGCCTTGCTCCCCGATAGCCCAAATGCTCGAACGATGCGGACAAAGAAAGGCGCTCTGAAGTTGAATGTTAAAAATTTCCAAAAATCATTATACACCGTGAGCTTTTATTTTGGTCGAACTTTTTATGAACGTTAAAATCACCCAAGAGTTTCTTTAATTTCCATCTCTTCCCTAATAAACTCTTAACTTCCTTCACCGTGAGATATTGCTGCGTCTCAGTGTCTTGGATTACACGCCTCTCTCCAGTCTTTTTATTAGTAATTGTGTAAACGTAACTTGATTCACGAATCCTATTTTGATTAATAATCCAATCTCTGGTCACCGTTAACTGGTATTGCTTATTATTTACTGGAGCATAGGTCTTGTGAAATTCTCTCATCGTTATATAACGATAGAAATTCGCTTCTTCTAATATGATTACTTGTTTTATGTGGCTTTTTAACCAATGAAAAAAATGTTTGCGCCCCTTTGCGTTCAGAATGTAAGGAAATGTGGACCACATACAAATCGCTGCATCATAATTTTTTTGAAGCGCTATGGTCTCAAAAGTTCCCTGTGCGGTCTTTAATTGGATATACCCTTTTTTCGCTTGAAGCAGCGCATTCTTCGACTGGTCAAATATAGTTACATCGTACCCTTGAGAAGCAAGGATCTTAGAATGCATGCCCACCCCGCCACCGAGATCGATAATGGTCTTAACCTTTCCCCCAAAAGTTCCCACAACTCCTAAAATAAATTCCGTCTCGTCTTTCTCTGCTCCTTTCCGTTCCTCTAAACTTTCACGAAAAAGTGGGTAAAGGTTGGTAAGTCTTTCGTACATCAACGTTTTCATACTGACCTTTTTTTACTTAAAACTTGGACTATCTCTTTATGATTCAATGAATTGGCCGCGACATAACTGGGCTGATATAGATCAACTCTTTGACCCTTAAAATTGGTCACTTTCCCTCCCGCCTCTCGGACAATAAGGCTTCCGGCAGCCCAATCCCATGGTTTATCTACACGATCAATACATCCATCAATTCTTCCCAACGCGAGATAAGCGAGTACCGTACATGCTGAATTAAAAATTCTCACCTCTCTCGTTTTGCCAACAAACCGATAGAGGATGCCGACATCTGCCCTATTAAAGTATGTTTCAGACGCAAGTATCGAATCTTTCAAGAGCCTGCGAGAAACTGAAAGTCTCCTTTTGCCCGCATAGGCACCGTGACCTTTGACCGCACTTAAGAGGAGATTTTCGCTAGGGAGATAGAGTACGCCGAGTATAATCTCGCCATTCATCTCTAACCCTATGGAAACGGAAAAAAGAGGGATTCCTCGTGCATAATTCGGGGTACCGTCAAGTGGGTCAATAATCCATTTATAGCCTCTTGTTAGAGAATATGCGGATGAAGACTCCTCCGCGAGGACAGTAAAATCTGGGGTCTCCTTTTTTAGATGCTCAAGGATAATTTTTTCACTTTTTATGTCTGCTTCCGTCACCCACGTTTCATCGTTTTTTCTATGAACCTGGATGGCGTCGTTTCGAAATTGTTTCATGAGGTAGTGACCAGCTTTCTCTGCTGCTGTCGAGGCTATCTTTAAACAAAAACCTAAATTCCCTTTACTATTCATATCTATCCCAAAATACCTTTAATGGCATGTAACACCCTGTTATTCGATTCCTGATCCAAAACAGTGATGCGCACAAAATGATTATGGAATTGCTTACTCATTGAATCGCAGTTCCTGATATACACACCCTTATCTTTAAGCTTCTCGATTAACAGAGAGGCGGATATCTTTTTAAGCTGGCAAAGAATAAAATTGGTGACTGATGGAAAAGTCACTAATCCCGGGAGCTTGGCTAACTCTCTAAACAATAATTTTTCAAGTTTATGTGTTTTTTCTATTTTTTTGGCATAATATTTCCAATTTGAAATAGCAGCTATTGCCGCCATCTGACCTGGCAGGCTAACCGACCACGGTGGAATACGCAAAATAAGGCTTTTTGTGATACTTGCATTTGCGATAAGATACCCCACACGCAATCCCGAGAGAGCATAAATCTTTGACATAGATTTCAATATGCACAGATTAGGATGCTGATCCACTAAAGTCTCACATGATTCATGATGTCCTACATATTCGATATATGTTTCATCAACTATAATCATAGTATTTTTGGGAACAGCGGCAATAAACTCTTGCACTTGTGCACGAGTCATATAGGTACCTGCCGGGCTATTAGGATTTACTATAACAACTACCTTCGGTTTGTGCTGAATAACATCTTTGATTAGCTGGCTAAGGGAAACTTGAAAATTATTTTCTGGTTTTAAAGCATGAGAAACGATTTTACAACCTACTACCTTCTCCATTACGTGCAGGTACTCTCCATACATGGGATCAATAATCATGGCGAGATCCTTTTGCGTAAAAAGAATTTCTAAGAGCAAAAAAATTAATTGGGACGAACCTGTTCCGCATGAGATTAACCTTTCGGGGACCTCTCTAGTTTGTGATATGGTTTTTATGAGAGATTGCGGTCGCGCGGGCGGACTTGTATGAATAATGTGCTCTAGATGCTTTCTAAGCACCTGACTAACTGCGGGGGCAGGCGGATACCATGCATCAAGAACATCAGCGGGTATTATAGTATGACCAAGCTCAGAAATTCGACTAAAATCATACTTAAACTTTTCCCAAAAGCTTCCGCCATGAAATGCCGCGACATCAATTTGCCCTTTTCTCATTTTGCCGGTATTACTCATAAACTCTCAGCATAACAGCAGACAAAACGTCTTATGATTTAGTAGCGCACCATCTGCGCGAGATTTTCAAGAGTTTCTTTCGATGCTTGCATACAATATTATGGTGCAGTATTCTAAAGATAGTCCGAACCGCTTTCGCCGCCTGCGGCGGCGAGGAAGTCCCCCCGCGAAAATTCGGAATGGCGGCGGAGCCGCACCGCTGACAATTTCAAGTTTTTCTTTGGCGGTATTTAATTATAACACATTCAGAATTTTTTGAATTTCAGGCCCATAAAAAATTCGTAGAAAGGTCCTGCTACCATTCCAACACCAAATGCCCATAATAATTCTTCAATCGGAATACCTGAAATAAAAATATGGCTTAGGTTTGGAAGTAGCCACCATTTGTGTATAACCCCCGGAAACAATGCAAGAAAAATTAGATAACCGAATAAAGTTAAGAGGCCCACCAACAGGCCACTTGCAAGCGCGTCAAAAAATAGGTCTCGTCTAAAATAAATCATAAAAGCACTTAAAATTCCAAAACTGACTAGGGCCGCATAAATCGAGTTAATCCCGAAATATACTGGAAGACCAAAAACTAAAAAGAAAAGTGCAAAGAAAGGAATGAGAAACCAAGTCCAATGATGTCTTCTATCTCTTCTTTTGCAAAAATGCTTACCAAAAACTTCCTCGTAAATCACATTAGCTATGCCACCGAGAAAAAAACCATACAGAAAATCTTCAATACCTCCTAGTCGCCAATTTTTTAAAAAAGAAGAGTGTATATATTCTGGTCTCCAGTAATCTGCCAAAAACCATGGAGCCCATAAAATAGCAAGAATCCCGACACAGAAACTAGCAACTAAAATTTCTTTCCTACAATCCTTACGATGAATGAAAAAATATAACCAAAGTGGTAATGCTACAAGGTTTCCCAAAAGATATGCGTATTGAAAGTCATTAAACATGCATGATTAAAAAATTTTCTTCCCCCAAAATGCGAAATCGTGAATTCGTTTTTACCCCCAAAATTGAATACAAATTAGTCGCCGAGCGAAGCGAGGCGAGCCTTTCAAACTTGCAATTTCCTACGTGGTGCGCCCAGCAGGGATCGAACCTGCGACCGTTGGCTTAAAAGGCCACTGCTCTACCAACTGAGCTATGGGCGCGAAGTATATCCAAACTATACGAGATTATTGCATAATAATCAACTGCAACGGCATTAAAAGGTGGACTCCCTGTGGAAAGAAGGTTAATAGAAGAGCCTTGGGCGCCTTGCAAAAATAACTTCCCACTTAGGGTACAGAATCGTGCCTTGCTGGTAACCATACATTATGGACATTCATATAAGTTATTTTTTCAGGCGCCCTTGTAATCCTGCCGCATGGCAAGGTACAATACCATAGCAGTAATGAAATTCGAAATACTAAATCCGAAATCCTAAACCGTTTTGGATTTTGGTAATTGGAATTTTGGGTTTGTTTAGGATTTAGAGTTTAGGATTTAGGATTTTCATTAAGGTATGCCCAGTTATACAACTTCCCATATGTTCTTCTATATCTATGTATTGGAGAGTCTGCAGGATAACGAGAGATACGTAGGATATACTCATAATCTGAGAAAACGATTAGAAGAACATAATAAGGGTAAGAATTTTGCCACAAAGTTTAGATTACCATTTAAACTCATTTACTTCGAAGGATGTTTTAATCAAAACGACGCCAAACGCCGTGAACATTATCTGAAAGGAACCCAAGGTCGAAGGTTCTTAGGACTGCGGCTTCAGGAATACACTCGCAGTCAACCAGCGTTTGGCGTGGGAAGTTGATATACTGGGTATGCCCATCTCCCCCGACCGCCTTCCTCCCCAAAATCTTGAAGCAGAGCAATCGGTGCTGGGAAGCCTGCTTATTGATAAAGAGGCAATTACGAAAATTGCCGATTTTTTGCATCCGGAAGATTTCTACCGCGACCTGCACGGGCTCATTTTTGAAACAATGCTTGAGCTCTATGAGCGCAAAGAGCCCATCGACTTGCTCTCGCTTTCCGGACGGCTTGAAGAGAAAAAGAAACTGGAAATGGTGGGCGGGAGAGGATTTTTGGCAGGCCTTGCCAATGTGGTGCCCACGGCAAGCCACGTGGTGCACTACGGGCAGATCGTGCAGAAGAAGGCGATATTGAGGAGGCTTATTCATGCCGCCGCAGAAGTGGGTGAACTGGGATTCAATGAATCGGAAGACGTGGACGTGGTGCTCGATAAGGCGGAACAGCGGCTCTTCAATGTCTCGCAGCACAGCAGACGCCAAAATTTCGTCCCCGTCAAGCAGTTGCTTACCGAGGCATTTGATCGCATCGATGAGCTGCACCGCGAGTCAGGGAAACTGCGGGGCTTTAGGACAGGCTTCAAAGAACTCGACCACAAGCTCGCGGGGCTCCAGCGCTCAAACCTCATCATTGTCGCGGCGCGGCCCAGCATGGGAAAAACGTCGCTCACCATAGACATCGCGCGCCATATCGCCACGCAGGAACATGTGCCCGTGGGTATATTTTCCCTTGAAATGTCAAAAGAGGAACTGGTGGACAGGATGCTCTGCGCAGAAGCGAACGTGGACCTCTGGAAACTCCGCACCGGCAGGCTTTCGGACCGCGAAACGCCCCAAGGGGAAAGCGACTTTACCGCGATCGGCCGCGCCATGGGCACCCTCGCGGAGGCGCCTATTTATATTGATGATTCCGCGATACTCAACGTCATGGAAATCCGCACCAAAGCGCGGCGCTTGCATGCGGAAACCGGATTGGGATTCATCGTGGTAGATTACCTCCAGCTTATGGAAAGCGGCAGCAATCTGGAGAGCAGGGTCCAGGAAGTCGCGCAAATCACGCGGGGCTTAAAAGCGCTCGCCCGCGAACTCAATGTTCCGGTACTCGCCGTGTCGCAGCTTTCGCGGCAGGCGGAAAACCGCCCCGGCTCCATTCCGCGCCTTGCCGACCTCCGGGAATCAGGATCCATAGAACAGGACGCGGACGTGGTGATGATTATTTTCCGCGAAGAAATGTACAAGCCTGATACGCCGCGCAAGCACATCGCGGAAATCCATATCGCCAAACACCGCAACGGCCCAACCGGTATTGTAGAACTCTACTTCGACGCGGAAAAAACCTCGTTTAAAAATCTGGAAAAGACAATGCCCATCACTAACATGCCACCTCCTCCTTCTGTTAGCAATCCATCATTTTAGAATTTATCTGGCTACGCCAGATCTCGCATAGCGAGAGAGTTTAGAATTTATTATAAAAATATGACTATCTTCTCCAAGATCAAAGCAGTGCGCGACCTGCGCTCGCAAGCGAAAGAAATGCAATCCGTGCTCCAGGACGTCCACGTGGAAACGGAACACAAAGGCACAAAAATCATGCTCAACGGAAACCTCGAAGTGGAAAGCCTCACGCTCAACCGCGAACGCAGCGTATCTGATCTGCAAAACGACCTGAAAGACCTCCTCAACGACGCGCTGAAAAAAACCCAGCGCAAGATGGCGGAAACCATGCGAGCATCTGGAAAAATGAATTTACCAGGCCTCTCTTAAGGACAAGGGAAGGTTACTTTCAATATAACAAATCCCAAACCCCAATTTCCAATGACCAAGTAAATCCCAATGCATCAATGACCAAATTTGGACATTTGGATTTTGAGCTTTATTGGGAATTGGTCATTGGGATTTCTCCATATAAGTCTCTAATTTTACAGTATTGTGCAATACCCCTCACCTATTCAAAACCTCATCAATGCATTCAAATCCCTTCCCGGCGTCGGCCCCCGTACCGCAGAACGCTATGCTTTCGCGCTGTTCCATAAGCCTGAAGAAGAGCGGCAATCCATCGCGGCAGCCATACAAAACGCTTCCCGGGTAAAACAATGCACGCAATGCAATAATTTTAGCGAGAATACCCGCTGCCACATTTGCGCAGATATGCGCAGGAATCAACGCACTATCTGCGTCGTGGCTGAAGTACAGGATCTTGCGGCCATGGAAAGGGCAGGTGAATTCCGCGGCGTGTATCATGTGCTCGGGGGATTGCTGTCTCCTCTTGAAGGCACGTCACCTAAGGAGTTAAAAATTGAACAGTTGCTGGTAAGAATAAAGCAGCTAAATAATCCCCCCGCGCCTGACAGCGCAGCCATACTTGAAATCATCCTAGCCTTTGACCAGACGCCGGAGGGAGAATCAACCGCCATCTACCTCGCGAAAGAGCTCAAAACCACCGGCGCAAAGATCACCCGCTTGGCCCGTGGCCTTCCCACAGGATCAGACCTCTCCTACGCGGACGAAATGACGCTCACGAACGCGCTATTGGGGAGAAGAGAAATGTAATAAAAAACATCTGTGGAAAACTCCTTCTTGACCAAAAAATACATATCCCCTACACTTTTACTACTTATGCCACAGCCACGCGCAATTATCCTTAACGTCGTCCTTGCAAACGGGATACTCCCGTGTGGTTTGGCGTAAGTAACGGATAGAAATAAAAATAAGGACGCCGACCCCCACGGGCCGGCGATTTTAGTTCTTTATAAAATAAATTTGGTTTTAGACGTGAGTCAATTATTCGTAATAACTGACTTTCGCTTAAAACCTGCTGGTCGAGGGAATTAAACCCCCAAATACCGGCTAGTGGCGGACGTCACAATAATCATTCGTCACGCCAAAGGTTTTAAAGCCCTGTGCCATAAACGCAGGGCTACTTATTTTACAATCCCATACTTCTTCCCCAATTTCACAAATGCAGACACAAGGGTATCGATTTGCGTGGTGGTGTGCGCGGCTGAAATTTGCACGCGAATGCGCGCGCGCCCCATAGGCACCACCGGATAACTGAATCCAATCACATAAATCCCTTCCGAGAGCATGTCTTCTGCTACCCCTAACGCCACTTTCCCCTCGCCGACAATCACGGGCACGATGGGATGGACCGATGCGGGGAGCGTGAAACCTGCCTCAGCCATCTTCGCACGGAAATGCTTCGTATTATCCCACAAGCGTTCTCGCAACTCCGGATGACCCTTAAGGTGCTGCAATACCGCAATCGTCGTGCCTGCCACGACAGGGGGCAATGCATTGGTAAACAAACTGGTGCGCACGCGCTGTTCAAGCAGCTCAATTAATGCCGAGGGTCCTGCGATACAGCCGCCGGTTGCGCCGCCCAAAGCTTTGCCAAACGTGGTAGTGATCACGTCCACCCGATCCTCCACGCGGTGGTATTCATGCGTGCCGCGCCCCGTATCTCCCATGAAACCCGTGGCATGCGAATCATCCACAACCACCACGGCATTATATTTCTCCGCCAAATCGCATATCTGCGGCAAGGGCGCGATCTCCCCTTCCATGCTGAATACTCCGTCCGTCACGATACACCGCACGCGTTTGCCTTGGGTCGCTTTCAGTTTCTCCTCAAGACCATGTAAATCCAAATGCGCGTATACGTGCCGTTCTGCTTTGCACAGCCTTAACCCGTCAATAATGCTCGCATGATTCAGGGCATCGCTTATCACTGCGTCTTCTTCATTCAGCATCGCGGCAAAAAGGCCTTCATTGGCATCCCAGCAAGAGCCGAACGCCAATGCAGATTCTTTCTTCAAAAACGCGGCCGTCTCGCGCTCAAGGTCCTTGTGCACTGTCTGCGTGCCGCAAATGAACCGCACCGATGACAAACCATACCCATACCGGTCAAGCGCCTTTTTTGCCTCATCAACCAAAATATCGCTGCCTGCAAGCCCTAGATAATTATTCGCGCAAAAATTAATCACCTCTTTCCCCTGCGTCCTCACCACCGCGCCTTGTCTGCTCTCAAGCACGCGCTGGGATTTATAGAGACCTGAACTCCTTATTTCTTCAAGGACTTTCGTAATAATTGGCTGTAGCGAAGAGAACATATCTCATGAATTAATTCCCAAATCCCAATGCCCAATTCCCAATAAAATCCCAAACCTAAAAATCCAAACATTGAAGCATTGGGGTTTAAAGTATTGATTGGTCATTGATCATTGATCATTTATCAATGCGGCTACTTCTGCATATCAAATATCAACTTCGGATGTTCAGCCATTTTTTGCTCTAAAAGTTCAGGGGTAAACGCGGAAAGAGGTATGACCGTGCCATTGCCGCCGCGCAATATGATATTCCAAATATCATCCTGCAGTCCGTTCGAGACGTCGGAGAGGAGGCGGTGCATCGTATGCCATGTGTTGAATATCTGCCTGCCGATAATATTATGGATGGTGATGCCTTTCATCACCATGCGGGAAAAATTTGTGATTACGAAATCCCCGTCCTTGATGCCGAAAAATACCACATGGCCGCCCGGACGCACCGCCTCAAGGCAGTTATTGACCGAGGAATTAAAGCCTGCCATTTCCATGGCAATATTGACCCCCTTGCCGCGTGTGATGCCCTTTATCGCCTCTACGACTTCTGTATCAGCCGCATACTCATGGGCTTTATCCTTTCTCTCAATCTTAATGGTATGGTGAGCTCCCAATGCTTTGGCCATATCCAACTGGCTGCGGTCAGTGTCAATCCCTATGATGAGCGATGCCCCGTATCGGCGAGCGAGCGCAATGGAGAAAAGCCCTATTTGCCCGCATCCAAAAATAGCGACTGTAGCGCCGCGCAGCTCCAGAGAGGTAAGCGCATGCACGGCATTGCCGATCGGATCATAGATGGCGCAAATTTCCGGCCGCACCGCGCCCGTATCAACCCTCCAGAGATTCCTTGCCGGCAGCTTCACGTATTCTGCAAAGACCCCGTCAATGCTGATGCCGAGGATGAGCTGGTCTTGGCACACCTCTTGCATCCCCGTGCGGCACTGCAGGCATTTCCCGCACGTAACGTGCGAGTCTCCCGTAACCATGTCCCCTTCCTTAATGCCGTAGAGATGCTCCACCTGCGACCCCGCCGCAACGACTTCGCCTAAAAATTCATGCCCTAAAATGCGCATGCGCTTGCCCTCGCGCTTCAATGATGTGTGGATCATCTCCGAGAACGCCTGGCGTTTCCAAATCCCGCGGTCAGAACCGCATATCCCCGCGTAGAGAATTTTCAAAATGATAAACGCCGCCTCCTTCGGGTCAAGGCGCTCATTAAGCTCCGGATAAAGCACCTCGCGCTTCATAAATCCGCGCGAGGTCTCCCATCCGTCTTTTTCGAGGTCGAGCGTGAGAGCTTGGATGGAGGCGGACATAGCCAAGAAGTTAGAAGCTGAAATTTGGAATTAACAATACCGTATACAATAATCCGATAGCCTCTTGTCATTCCCGCCCCGTATCACGGTACGGGGTAAACTCCGGCGGGAATCCAGAATGAAAAATAAATATAAAAATCCTCCAACGCTAGAGAGGATTCTTTATGGTAATAATGGGCTCTAATCGACTTGTCCTGTAGCGGATCCCCTAGCCACGTATCTTAGTAATTTTAATTTCCGTGAACATCTGCCGATGGCCCTGCTTTTTGTAATAGCGGGTCTTGGGCTTGAATTTGATAATGGTCACTTTCCTTGCGCGTCCCTGCTTTACTACGGTTGCCTCCACCGCGGCATTAGCGACATATGGCGTGCCGACCTTCACCTCGCCGCCAGTCTCCTGCGCAACCAGCAATACTTCCCCAAAGATTATTTCAGCACCCTCTTTCGCTTCGAGCTTTTCCACGCGCAAAACTGTACCTTCTTTCACAAGGTACTGCTTCCCGCCTGTCTTAATGACCGCTATTTGAGTATCCATACACATTTGCGCTTCGCACAAATCGCTGATCAACGCAGATCGTCACGCATGCAATGACGCAGATTTACGCAGATGATTATAACTTCAATATCCTCCTCTATTCTATCCTAAAACCTTATGAATAGTCAAATAATAATACTACCTATTCCCTGATACTCCTACATCATTATTAATCTCATTTTTTTCAGCCCACCCTGCGGGTACCTCAAGGACATGGGTCACGAGGCTGGGAGGAGAGTAGGTTGGCAACGGTGAATATTCATTGACTGGCGCGGGCACGTTGGGCGTAACGCCGATGACCTTATCGTGGTAAATCCAGATGATATCAATCGAGAACCGCATCTCCTTCATCCAGAATGAAGGCATGGAGGGAGGATCGAAGACAAAGAGCATTCCCTTCCCTTCATCCAAACCTGCCCTGCCTGAAAACCCTTTGGCTTTCTCTTCTGGCGTGCGCATTACCTCAACCTGCACGGGAATGCCGTTGAGGGTGATCGTGGTAACTCTTTGCGTTGACGCATCTTCATTTTCCGCCGGAGGCACGGCAACTTTTTGCCGGGCGGTGAGGGAGCAGCCGGATAAAGAAATACCTATTAGAATTATGATGAGAAAAAAGATACGGGACATACCTTAGTGAAAATGACCAATTAGTACAAAAACACCTTACACGATAAAGTTCAAAATCTCACCGCTTCAGCGGGACCCGCATACCTTAGATAAATTAGTTCAATGTGCGGGACAAAGCTCAAATGCCAAATGAAATCCAAAATTCCAATGCCAAAACTTTAACATTGAGGTTTTGACATTCCTTTGAACTTTGAAATTTGTCATTTGAACTTATCAATGGCGGGGTTTGGAATTTCTTTCAATCATGTTCGTTTCTTATACCTCACTACTACCACAATCGCCAGCAGCACCATAACAATCCCCAGCACAAGAAGCGCCATCACCTTTTGCTGGCTTTGTAAAAATAATGATGAAGTGCCGAAAAATGCGGTGAAACCCCAGAGCACAAACACCGCCTGCCGGTGGGTCAATCCCGCATCCAGAAGCCTGAAATGAAGATGCTTGAGATCCGCAGATGCAAAAGAAGTCCGCTCCAAAAAAATCCTCCTCACGACCACCCACGCCACATCCAGAATGGGGATCCCCATGATAAGAAGCGCGGTGGCTATTTTCGCGCCGGAAATTATGGCAAGCACGCCTAAGAGGTATCCGATGAGCGTTGATCCGCCTTCACCTAAAAAAATAGAAGCCGGATGAATATTAAAGGCAAGGAATCCAAGGCACGCGCCTGCCACCATGAGCGCTAAATAAGAGGTGCCCGAAAGCGGCACATCCCAATAGAGGGAAACCATAAAAAGGATAAATGCGCCGATCGCGCCAATCCCCGCCACGAGCCCATCGAGTCCGTCCAACAGCTTTGTGGTATACGTCATGCCGAGAAGCCAAATCCCTGCGATGGCAGACCCGAACCAGGGAGAAATATACAGGAGCGCGCGCCCATAAGGGCCAGTGCCTGCGACAAATGGATTAGTGACATACTGGACGCCTATCCCCGCCGCAAGGGACACTACTACTGCGGTTATGGGAAATAAAAATTGCCGCCACGGCTTTAATCCTTTCGCGTCGTCCCACATGCCGCCGCCGACCAGCAAGAGGGACGCAAGAACAATGCCTAACAATTGCGTATTGCCAATCCTCGCATCATTGAGTAACCCCAAACGCCACGCGATAAAACCTACCCCCACCAATGCAAGCCATAATGCTAATCCTCCCCAAAGAGGAGTAGGAGACGGATGGCGTTTACGCTCCTGGTTAGGAAGGTCTACGGCGCCTTTTGCGCGCGCAAACCTAAGCACCAGCGGCGTGCATAGTGCTGCGAGCGCCATAGAGCTGAAAAATACTAAAAACCGTTCTATGTTCATTGAAGATGATTATTAGTAGACTTTCCCAATTGCCCTCACTGTCATTCACGCCCCGCATCACGGTACGGGGTAAACTCCGGCGGGAATCCAGAACAATTCAATCAATATTATTATGCTTATTTCTGGATCCCCGACCCCGTATCTCGGTACGGGGCAGGTTCTGGTCGGGGATGACATTGAATGGTGAATGTCCAGTAGTATTATTTAAGTATGTATCAAGTAACAATTGCGCCGCGAGCGCGTGTTCGTCCGCGCTCTTACCTTGATTCTTTTTTTTGGCTTCTGCCGTGGTGAAACGCTCATCTACCGTTTCCACCGGCACATTCAGGAATTCTTCCAATTCACATACGAATTTCTGCACTTCAGAGGATGCGGCGCCTTGCGCGCCTTTAAGGGTAAGCGGTAAACCTACCACTGATTTAAGTATGCCTTCAAATTCTACGATCTTCTCAAGGTCTTGAAAGAGCTTTTTGCGGCTCGTGACCTCCAATGTTTTATAAGGAAAAGCCATCTTCCCTTCTTCGTCAGTCACGGCAAGCCCCACATGCTTTCTGCCATAATCTATTCCGAGAATTTTCATAAAAATTAATTCAACTGAATGACTAAATGACTTAATGTCTTTATGGCTCAGTTAATATCTCACATCCATTTTCAGTAATAACGATGGTATGTTCGTAATGCGCGCTTAAATCTCCGTCCTGCGTGACCACGGTCCAGCCGTCGTCCAGTGTCTTCACGCGCCAGTCGCCCGCCGTGATCATGGGTTCAATCGCGATTGTTGCACCCGCAGGCAGCACATCGCCCACAAAAGGTGATTTAAAATTTGGTACCTCGGGTGGCTCGTGCAGCGCGCGCCCCACCCCATGCCCCACAAGATCGCGCACCACGCCAAATCCCTGCGCCACCACATATTCCTCTATCGCCGTGCCGATTTCCCCTACCTTCACGCCTGCCCTAACCATACTCACGCCGCATTTAAACGCTTCCTGAGCCGCATTGATCAGCCTTGTGGCTATAGGGGTCACTTTCCCCACAGGAACGGTCAACGCCGCATCCACGCATAAATCCTCATACCACAGACCAAGATCAAGCCCTACAATATCCCCTTCTAGGAGCGCGCGGATGCGCCTCCCGTTTCCATGCACCACTTCCTCATTCACCGATGCGCACAATGTGGAAGGGAACCCTTTATAACCCAAAAAGGCCGGGATTGCCCCTGCCTCACGAATCATTTTTTCCGCACTCCGATCCAGTTCCTTTATTACTACTCCCGGCGCTACTTGCTTTGCCACCTCAGCTAACACCCGCGCAAGAATCTTGCCCCCTTTGCGCATTTTCTCTATCTCATCTTCTGACTTGGGAATAATCTTTACAGTCATAATAACGAAAGAAATCGTCTCCTATTGGCGAGGTATTCGCATTCCAGACCATCTCGAGGCTTCGCGGGCATGGTCTCCGACTCCGCCGACTGGCGGATGTCGGAGGAGCGAAACCGAGAGCTGAGCGACGCGAGCCACGCTGGGGCGAGCAAGAGTGTCTGGATATGCGGATACCGAGTGTCTTAATGTATTCCTAATTTCCTGAAAATTTCTTTTCGTACCTCCACCACCGTCTGTTCGCCGTTCACCTCCACCACCCATCCTTTCGTGCGAAAATACTCAACGGCGGGCACCACTTCCTCCTGATAAAATTGGATGCGTTTCATTATCGCTTGTTCATTGGTGTCGTAATCGCGCACTTCCACCGCTGCGCCATCAATCGGGCACTGCGTAAAATTACGCCCGATTAATATATGACCATTCACGCATACGCTGCGGTTCAACAGCCGCCGTTTCAACTCTTCTCCTTGCACTTCGATGACAAGCGCTTTTACGTTGGTACGCCCGAGGCGCCGAAGCATGTCCTCGAGCTGTCTCGCTTGCCCGACCCGCCGCGGATACCCATCTATAAGCAAACCCTTGTGCGAAGGGATGGAAATAATTTTTTCCTCCACCAGTTGCAATACTTCCTCATCAGGCAAGTACCTTCCTGATTCGTATACGTCTTTCACGTGACGCCCCCACGCCGAGTCCTCTTTTGCTTTTTCGCGTACGATCTCCCCTGCTTCCACTTTTTCCAAATTGAGCGCTTTTAATATAAAATCCCCTTGCGTGCCCTTGCCGGAGCCAGCAGAGCCGAAGAGGATCACCGTAAGAGGTTCATTCTTTGCATGAGATTCCATACATTCATTCAAAATGTTTCTACCACCAAGTTTGACTCATGAAATCCAAATTCCAAAGTTCAAAGTTCAAATATCACGCCAGAGGCGGATCAGCCCCCGCCAAAGGCGGGTCTGCCTTCGGCACGATTTGGCTGAAAATCTAAAAATAAAAATGACGAAACTTTGACATTGGACATTCGAGCTTTATTTGACCCGCCTGCCTACGCCTGTCGAGGGGAACGGTAACATCCTTAAAATTGAACGTTATCCCTGACGTACGGAACGTTCCCTAAGGAAGGCTATGGCGGGCAGGCATTTGGATTTTGAACTTGGGATTTACGCGCACAGCGCGTCAGATACTCTCATAATCCCTCATTACCAGCTGCGCATTGATCTGCTGGACAGTTTCGATCACCACGGATACCACGATGAGGATGGACGTGCCGCCTATGACAAGGGTTGAGAGGTTAAACACCGACTGCATGATGATGGGCAAAATCGCAATGATGCTTAAAAAGAGCGCGCCTGCAAGCATAATGCGGTTGGACACATTGTTGAGGTACACCGCGGTCTCCCTCCCCGGCCGTATTCCGGGCACGAAACCTCCTTGCTTCTGGAGATTTTCCGCAATCTTATCAGGATGGAATACCACCGCGGTATAAAAATACGTAAACCCGAACACCAATACAAAATAGATAATCCCATAGAAGAGCTGGTTCTGGAAAATCCTAATGATTGTTTCAGCAGCATTGCGCAGCCACAATGCATCCGCGCGCAGGAAAAATTGCGCCAAGAGCGAGGGGAATAATACGATGGAAATCGCAAAAATGATGGGGATCACTCCCGCCTGGTTCACCCGCATGGGCAGATGGGTGACCGCGCCGCCCAAGGTCCTCAAGCCTCGTATTTGTTTTGCGTAAGTGATGGGGATGTTGCGCTGCGCTTCCGTGATGAACACAATGCCCGCCACCGTGACTATGGCAATCACCGCAAATATGATGATCGAAAGGAATTGGGTGGAGGTATATACGGCGAACGTCCGCTGCACTGTCTGCGGAAGCCCTGCGATGATACCCGCAAAGATGAGGAGCGATATGCCGTTCCCCACTTTTTTCTCTGAAATAAGTTCGCCCACCCACATGAGAAACACCGTACCCGCAGTAAGGGTAAGAATGGTGAGAATCCATGTGGAAAGGGTGAACGACCCTACGATTTGCCCGCCGAGCGAAGAAGACTGCCTGAGGATGGTAATCACCCCGTAGCTCTGCAGAATGGCCATGGGGATCGTGAGCATGCGGGTATATTGGTTAATTTTCCGATTTCCGCTTTCCCCTTCTTTTGAGAGCTCCTCAAGGCTCGGCACTACCATTTGCAAAAGCTGGAGGATAATGGATGCGGTGATATACGGCCCTACGCCGAGCGCGACGATTGAAAAATTTTCCAACCCTCCTCCTGAAAAAAGGTTTAAAAGCCCCAGCACCTGGTTAGACGCAAAAAACTGGCGCAGCACGCCGATGTCAACGCCGGGAATGGGGATATGGGCAGCCACGCGGAATATCGTCAGCATCCCGAGGACAAACAATATCTTCATCCTCAACTCCTTGTCGCTCCAAATTTGATGCAAACGGTCTGTAATAGCCATACTATAATATGAAATCCCAAACCACAATTCACAAGCGATTTTGAGAATTGGTCATTTGGATTTTATTTGACATTGGGATTTGGAAATTGGGATTTATCAATAACGACCGCCTTTCCTCCCGCCTTTTCGATTTTTTCTTTCGCAGCAGCAGAAAATTTGTGAGCTGAAATTTCAAATTTTTTCGTTAATTCCCCATCGCTTAATATCTTCAGCCCTCTCCCTGCATGGCGGATCACGCCGCGGCTGATGAGCGTCTTGGCATCAATGCGCGCGCCATTGTCAAACAACGCATCGAGCTTGCCAATATTGACGCAGATATATTTCTCCTTATGCTTATTTGCGTGCCCTCTCAACTGCGGTGTCTGCAGGAGCAGATGCCGCATGCCTTTGTAAGCGAGTTTATTCCTCCCGCCGCTGCGCGCGCGCTGCCCCTTGGTGCCGCGGCCTGAGGTGGTGCCGCGTTTGCCTCCGCGTCCCACGCGCAGACGGCTTTTGCGCGAACCGCGATACGGCGAAAGGGTATGGAGTGAAATGTCGGACATACATTATCTTATGAAAATGACCAATAATCAACAATCGATTTAATCCTCATCTTTGATAATTTACAATTTTCAAGCATCAATTTTCAAATAATTTTCAATGCAACAATGATCCAATGTTTGAAAATTGAAGCATTGATTGAAAATTGAGAATTGAAAATTTACGGTTTGATGGAGAATTGGGTCTTAGGATTTGGAATTTTATCATATTACATTGTAGTACTCTTTGTCGGCACATAGCGAGGTTTACTCTTTAGAGACTGTAATGCCTTAATGGTGAGTTTCACATTATTCACCTTATTCTCGCTCCCGAGCATTTTTGCCACCGCATTCGCAACGCCAGAAACCATGAGCACCTGCCGAATGGCTCCTCCCGCGATAATGCCCGTCCCCTTGGGGGCCGGTTTAAGGTAAATGGAGGCCGCCTTATAACGCAAACGTACCGCGTGCGGTATGGTCTCCTTCACCAGTGGTATGGTAATGACCCTTTTTTTCGCCGCAGTCGTCGCTTTGGCAATCGCTTGGGATACGTCAGCGCCTTTCCCCAAACCGTACCCTACCCGGCCTTTATGGTCGCCAATAGCCACAAGGGCGCGAAAACGCATGCGCTTTCCACCCTTTTGGACGCGCGTCACGCGTCTTATCTCGATGAGTTTCTGCTCAAACTCTTCAGGCTCTCTTGCCTCTCGCTCTCTTGTATTGGAACGTCGTGGTTGGACCATAAACATTGTGTAAAATCCTAAATTCTAAACTCTAAATCCTAAATTGTTTAGTACCTCACTTTGAATTTAGCCATTTGGATTTGTTTAGGATTTGGGATTTAGTGTTTAGAGTTTATCACAAGGTGAGTCCTCCCTCCCGTGCGCCTTCTGCGACGGCTTTTACTTGGCCGTGATAACTGAATCTACCTCGATCAAATACGGCATGGGTGATGCCTTTTTCTTTTGCGAGTTTTGCCATCGCGAGTCCCGCTTGATGCGCACCGATTACCCCTTTTGCCGCATCCCTTGCCTTCGCCTTGCCTCCAAATATTTTCTGATGCATACAGAGCGTTTTTTGGGCTTCGTCATCAATAAGTTGTATGGAAATACGGGTGTTACTGCGAAATACGCTCATGCGTGGCTTTGTGGCGCTGCCTCTGATGCGCGCACGCACACGATGCGCGCGGCGCTGCTGGCTAATTTTTTTCCCTTTTGTGATATTCATACCCCGTATATCAACATCCAACGCCAAACGTGGCGACATTTGTAAAATTCACTAGAACGGTTGCGACCTTGGAATATTGTTGCATAGAAATGTACGTATGAAACGTTTGGCGATCAGTGAGGGAGGCCTGAAAATACCTTTCAAGGTAATCGCTTAGACTCCCTCATAACATTCGTTTTCCATCCTAACGGCTTGCCTCCCTCTTGGATGTTGTATTGCGGGGCATATATTAATAAAGAATGCTGATTACTTTCCGCCCGTGCCGGCTCCTGCCGCTTTCACCTGTTTCCCTGCCTTCCTGCGGATGACTTCCTTCTCATATTTAATGCCTTTCCCTTTATATGGTTCGGGAGGGCGAAGCGCACGGATTTGTGCGGAAACCTCTCCCACCAATTGCTTCTCAATTCCTTTTACGGTAATAACATTTTTCTCCACAGAGGCTGCAATACCCTTTGGTATAGAAAAAGACACGGGATGCGAGAAACCTAGATTCAAATTAATCTTATCGCCCTCCACCGCGGCGCGATATCCTACTCCATTTATTTCCAATCGTTTCTCATACCCTTGGGTAACCCCTATAATCATATTCTCGATGAGGCGCGCGCTTAATCCCCAAAGCGCCTTATCATTTTTCAATTCTGGGTCATTTACGTTCACCACAAGAGTGCTCCCTTCGCTTTTTACGCGCACGTGCGGATGGAGGGTTATGGAAAGTTCGCCCTTTGGCCCTTTCACGGAAATGGTCTGCTCCTTGATGTCAGTAGTCACCTCGGGGGGGACGCTTATGGGTTTTTTGCCTATTCTGGACATAACTTATAACAACAATGACCAATGATCAAGATCCAATGACCAATCAATGACATAATACCCGAATGCCCGAATGTTTGGGATTTTGGATTTGGGATTTATTTGGAAATTGGTCATTGGGACTTGGGATTTCATAATGTTACCATACTTCACACAATACCTCTCCTCCCAGTCTTTCTCTGCGCGCTTGGTTGTTCGTCATTACGCCCTTGGGGGTAGAGAGAATCGCAATGCCATAATTGTTCTGTACGCGCGGGAGTTCGCTATGGCCGCAGTAGACCCGTTTTCCGGGTTTCGAAATCTTCTGGATATTCAAAATAGACGCCTTCCCCTCTTCGGTATACCGAAGAACGATCCGTATCTGATCAGGGATGAAATGGCCGCGGCGGCGCGACGCACTGCCCGGGACCCGCTCCGCCTTCGCCACGTAGTTCTCGCTGAAAAGAATCTGGGCGATGGATAATTTAATGGCGGAATAAGGCGCCAGCACCTCAGATTTTTTCGCCATCTGAGCGTTCCGTATGCGTGTAATCATGTCTGCGATAGGATCGGTCATCATACCTTAATGTGAAATTTAAAAATCAAAAATCAAATATTAAAATGTTGGTATTCCGTCCCGCAATTGCGGGACTCCATAATTTTGCATTTTGAGATTTGTCCCGCACTTTATTATTAAACTCAGTGGCATGCGGGATCCCGCCTCTGCGGTGACATTTTGCATTCATACAATCATTACCACGATGATTTCCTGACACCGGGGACCTGGCCGGCGTTCGCAAGCTCCCTGAAACATATGCGGCAAAGCTCAAAATCGCGCATATAACCGCGGTGTCTTCCGCAACGCCAGCATCGGTTCACGATACGCGTCGAAAACTTTGGTTTCCTCTTTGATTTTTCCTGCTGTGCTTCAGTAGCCATACCCGCCTAAATTTTGCACCAGTCTGGTGCACTTAATTTCTTAATAACGATTACTCGACCTATTGTATCTCACTATTGTTCCTGCCCGCAAAACTTAGGCGGGCATACTCTTTATTTCTCCTGCTGGAATGGGAACCCCAACAACTTAAAGAATACAAATCCCTCATCTCTTGTCCTCGCCGTACAATGGATGCTCACTTCAAGCCCATGGATCCGTTCCACTTCATCTGGGCGTATTTCCGGAAATGCGAGGTGCTCACGGAATCCTATCGTAAGATTGCCGGATTGGTCAACTGCCGATGCGGGAAGGCCGCGAAAATCATGAATACGCGGCAAAGCGACTGATATAAGCTTATAGAGAAAATCTTCCATGCGTTTCCCTCTCAAGGTAACCTTGGCGCCCACGGTTTGCCCCTCCCGTATTTTGAATGCCGCGATTGATTTCTTCGCCTTGGTCCATACCGGCTTCTGCCCGGTGATCCTCGTAAGCGTGTCTGCGACAGTATTGACATGCTTTTCATCGCTCTTGTTGCGTCCAATACCCACATTCAAACTTACCTTCATAATGCGCGGCACCGCAAGCGCGTTCGCATAGCCAAACTGTTTCATCATTTCAGGGAGTACTTTTTGCTGATAATGCTCTTGAAAGGTCATACCCGCCTAAATTTTGCACCAGTCTGGTGCGATTAACTTCTTAATAACGATTACTCGACCTATTGTATCTCACTATTGTCCTGCCCGCAAAACTTAGGCGAGCATACTCCTTATTGTTTATATAAACGTTGCTTTGCATTTCTTGCATTGGCGTTTCTTCACCCCATCTTGGCCTAAAATCTTCCCGAGCCGGCTTAAAGCGCTACAGGAGGGGCACACCACTATGACATTAGATACCGCGATCGGGGCGGGATAAAGTATGCGCTGCCCCTTATTGCTCCCCCGCGCGCGAAGATGCTTGGACCTTGTATTCAATCCCTCTACCACCACAAGGCGCTCTTCGGGGAATACTTGCAGAACCTTCCCTGTTTTGCCTTTATCCTTCCCGCTCATGACCTTTACATTGTCATTTTTTCGAACTTTCATACCCAGTATATCAACATCCAACGCCAAACATGGCTAGGATTGTAGTATTCTCTTGCATGGTTGCGACCTTGGGGTGTTGATGCATAAATCTATGTGAAGATAACGTTTGGCGATCCGTGAGGGAGGCATGGAGATTCCTCTCAACGCTTCTACCAGAATCCTTTATATCATATGTTCTTTCTTTACTCAAAAGATTAGCCTCCCTCTTGGATGTTGTATTACTGGGCATATTCATTTTAATTACACAACTTCAGGCGCCAATGAGATTATTTTAGTAAAACCCCTTACGCGCAGTTCTCTAGCCACAGGTCCGAAAATACGCGTCCCCTTAGGCTCCTTTGTCTTGGCATCGACAATTACCCCCGCATTGTCATCAAACCTCACATACGTGCCGTCTTTCCGCCCGATCTCCTTGCGGGTACGCACGATGACTGCGTCGTACACCTCCCCTTTCTTGACTCCCGTATGCGGTTCCGCGAGCTTCACGGACACTTTCACGATATCGCCAATAGACGCGACGCGTTTCTTGTAACCGCCTTTCACGTGAATCACCTGGAGCTTTCTCGCGCCAGAGTTATCCGCAACGTTGAGCATTGTTCTGTGTTGGACCATAAAATCAAATCAAAAGTCAAAAATCAAATATCAAAATGTTGGTATTCCGCCCCGCTATCGCGGGGCTCCATAATTTTGAGTTTTGCATTTTGGATTTTGCATTATCATATTACTCTCCACCTCTTCTCCTTGGATAAAGGGCGGCATTCGACAAAGGACACCTTATCGCCCACATGGTACGCATTCTTTTCATCATGCACCTTAAAGGTATTGCTGGATCGTATGCGTTTTCCATATTTAGGATGCACCGTCACCCGATCAACGCGGACTACAATCGTCTTTTCCATCGCGTCTTTCACTACGATTCCCTTAAATTGCCTTTGTGTGGTATTCATGGAAGTATGCGTTACTTATTCTCGTGTGCAGCACGAGAGCGTGTAAGGGTAAGAATCCTTGCGATAGTGCGCCTTAACTGCCGCGCATCACGGGTATCCTTCTGCTGTCCTGCGGCGGTACGAAACTTGAAATCGGTCAATTTCCCTTGCAGTTCAGAAAGGGCCTTTCTTAATTCTTCCTCAGTTTTTTCCCTCAATTCCTTCATTTTCATACCCCGTATATCAACATCCAACGCCAAACGTGGCGACATTTGTAAAATTCACTTGAACAGTTGCGACCTTGGAATATTGTTGCATAGAAATGTGTGCATGAAGCGTTTGGCGATCGGTGAGGGAGGCCTGAAAATACCTTTCAAGGTAATCGCTTAAACTCCCTCATAACATTCGTTTTCCATCCTAACGGCTATGCCTCCCTCTTGGATGTTGTATTGCGGGGCATACGCTAGGTGTCTATTCGTTTTACAATCTTCGTCTTCATTGACATTTTATATCCCGCGTTCTTTAACGCTTTAAGGGATATCTCCTCACCCACGCCGTCTATTTCAAACAAAATCATGCCGGGCCTCACGTTTGCGACATAATGGTCAACCGTGCCTTTCCCGCTTCCCATGGGCACCTCTGAACCTTTTATGGTTATGGGCTTGTCGGGAAAAACACGTATCCACATCTTACCGCCTTTATGCAGATACCTTGAAATCGTCCTCCGGGCTGATTCGATCTGCCGGGAAGTTGCATACCCATGCGTCATCGCTTTCAAGCCCCATTCGCCGAAATTGATACGGTGAGTCCTTGTCGCATTCGCGCGCACGCTTCCCGCATGCCGATGCCACTTTCTATGTTTTACTTTCTTCGGAAACAACATACCATGTAAATGCAAAATGCAAAATAAAGGAATTACGTGCCGCCCTGCGGCACTCCATAATTTTGATCTTTGATTTTTGATCTTTGATTTTCGTCCGTATTAAACACTTCCCCATGGTTAACCCACACCTTCACTCCTACTGTCCCATACGTGGTCACCGCAACCGTTCTGCCAAATTCAATATCGATGCGCAAGGTGTGCATGGGGATTTTGCCCCGCGACAAGGTTTCATTCCGTGCGATCTCAGCGCCATCAAGCCTGCCGGAGAGCTCCACTTTTGCCCCTAGGACGCCACTGGTCTTCATAATTTGTTCCAGGGCCCTGCGCATCGTGCGGCGGAAAGGCAATCTCCGCTCAATCTCAAGCGCGATATTCTGGGCGACAATCTGCGCCGAGCCCGTAGGGTGTTCCACCTCTTTTATGGAAAGATTAAGCTTGGTGCCCTTCGTGCGTAAAAATTTCTTCTCAAGCGCCCTGCGGAGCTCTTCCGCGCCGCTCCCGCCGCGGCCAATGATGACGCCTGGTTTGCCCGTATGAAGCGTGATCGTCAGCATATTCGGATTCCGGTCGATCTCCACTTTCGCAACGCTTGCTTCACGAAGTTTCGTTTTTAAAAATTTGCGTATCTCCACATCCTGGCGGAGCAATTGCGCATAGCGGCGCCCGCGTGCGAACCACTTAGAGTCCCACGTTGATATAATGCCTAAACGAAATGCTCTTGGATGTACCTTTTGACCCATATTTAAATGAATAAACTCTAAATACTAAAATCTAAATTCCAAACAAATTCAAAATTCCAATTACAAAATTCAAAACACGTTTGAAATTTCGGCTATTTGGTATTGTTTGGGATTTGGGATTTCATAACCTTGCATTACTTAATCCTCTCTTTAACCTTTTCTTTCCCTATTGCCTCATGCTCTCCTTTACCGAGTCGTGCCACTCTCTCTCCCAACACCAAAATGACATGGCTGGTCCTGCGGAGGATGGGATTTGCGCGGCCCATCGCCCGCGGAAAAGTCCTTTTCAGTGAAGGCCCCCCGTCAACGCGTATCTCCTTCACGTAAAGATTGATAGACTCAAGGTGAAAATTATGTTTCGCGTTCGCTACACCTGATTCCACAAGCTTTTTCAAAGGCTTTGCGCTATGATGCGCATCAAACGAAAGGAGCGCAATTGCTTTAGTGGCATCGATCCCTTTTATGGTCTCAGCCACCAGCCGCACCTTCCTTGGCGCCATCCGGAGATACCTTAATTTTGCAGTGATGTCCATACCCGCCTAAATTTTGCACCAGTCTGGTGCACTTAATTTCTTAATAACGATTACTCGACCTATTGTATCTCACTATTGTTCCTGCCCGCAAAACTTAGGCGGGCTTTTCTTTCTCGTCAGGTTTCGTTTGTGCGACTTCTGTCTCCGCCTGTTTCGCTTCGATCTCTCTCTGCATGCGGCCGCCATGTCGCACAAATTTGCGGGTTAGGGAAAATTCCCCCAACCGATGCCCTACCATATTCTCCACCACGAGGACTGGCACATGGATTTTGCCGTTATGCACGCCAAACACAAAGCCAACCATTTCCGGGGTAATGACGCTCGCGCGCGCCCATGTTTTAATAACCGTTTTATCTCCGGATTTTAATGACTTCACGCGCTGCAAGAGTTTTTGATCTATGTAAGGCCCTTTTTTAAGTGAACGTGACATACCCGCCTAAATTTTGCACATTCTTTAAGTGCATTAATTGATTAATAATTCATTACTCGACATAGAGAATTACCATTTTAGCTACCCGCAAAACTTAGGCGGGCATACTCCATAATTTTGGACTTTGGAATTTGGTTTTTGGATTATCAACATATTAACTTCTTTTCTTAACGATAAACCTATTGGTCCATTTCCCTTTATTCCTGGTAGGAACGCCAAACGCGGGTTTCCCCCACGGAGTTTTGGGAAATTTCATGCCTATGGGATTGTGCCCTTCGCCTCCGCCGTGAGGATGGTCAACCGGGTTCATCGCCTTGCCGCGTACCTCTGGTCTCCACCCTAAATGACGCATACGGCCTGCCTTACCTAACCTCACTAAACGCTTATCAGGATTAGAAACTTGGCCCACTGAAGCGCATGCTTCTTTCGGAAAAAGCCGGATTTCCCCCGAGGGCAGCTTCACTTGGGCGAAATCCCCTTCCACGTTCATCACTATTGCATTCGTACCCGCGGATCGCACTATCTTTCCCCCTTGTCCAGGAACCAGTTCGATATTATACACCGGCTTACCGGTAGGGATATAAGAGAGGGGCATCCGGTTACCGGGGGTGGCTTCAATCTTGTGCATACTTGACATCACGGTAGTCCCCTGGTGAATATCCACCGGTGCGGGAATATAACGGCGTTCCTTATCAGGATATTCCACCAATGCGATTGCGCTTGTCCGATTCGGGTCATATTCTACCGCAATCACTTTCGCAGGCACATCGAATCGGTCTTGGCGAAAATCAATGATCCGGTACAACCGCTTATGGCCGCCTCCTCGATGCCGCACGGTGATTTTCCCTTGGGCATTCCTCCCCCCGCTCTTAGAAAGTGGGGTGACCAACGAACGCTCCGGCCGCTTGTCGGCAAAGCTTGTATGCGGAATGCTTGAGGCGCCGCGCCGTCCGGGACTTGTAGGTTTGTATAATTTTATAGCCATACCTTAATGGAAAATACCAAACTCTAAATCCTAAATAAATACAAAATTCGAAAATTCAAAAACAAAGTTTCGTCGTTTTTATTTTTTGGATTTGTTTAGAGTTTAGAATTTAGTGCTTAGGATTTATCACTTTGCTACGTCTTTGACGCTGTTGCTAATACATCAATAGTTTTGCCTTTTGGGAGTGTTACTATCGCCTTTTTGTACGATTTTGTATACCCATAGTGGCGCCCAAATCGAACTTTCTTGCCTTGATAATTTTGGATGTCAACGGATATTGGCCGCACCCCATAGGCTGCAGTGATTGCCTCTTTGACCGATCCCTTGGTTGCGCGCGTATGCACGACAAACACATACTGGCCGAGCGCCGCACAGCGTGTAGACTTTTCTGACACCACAGGCTTCAAGAGCACTGAACCTCCCTCGCGATACAGAGGATAATCTCTGGGCGCCTTGGACGCTTTGTTACCCTTCTTCGTCTCAGGCTCCTGCGCTTTCTGCTCATCTTTTTGAGGCGCTTTGTCCTTCGGCGCAGCCCTCTGCACTACTTCATGTTTTCGCTTAAATCGGTCAAAAAAACCCATACTCACTAATGATAAATCCTAAATACTAAACTCTAAATCCTAAATTGCTCCTGTTGGGTGCCGAACTTTGAATTTCGGTCATTAAGATTTATTTAGGATTTCTCCCGCTCCTTGATTTTTTCTTTCTAAGGTATGCGGGATCCCGCCTGAGCGGTGAGGATTTAGTGCTTTGTATTTATTCCTTCTTTTTACGCTTTACTCTGGTACGTTGCGCCAGGATTGGAATAACTCCCGGAACCATGAGAATCGTCCGGTATCCCGCCACATCTTCAATCGCGACATCATGAGCGCTCACGGTGCGCACGCCGGGCACATTCCTGCTGGCGCGTGTCATCACTGCAGAGGACGCCTCCGGGAATACCACCAGCAACTCCTGCCTCTCTTTCGGCAATTGCACGTGCTTCAAATCCTCAATGTGTGCGCGCATTTCACGCAACGCTGTCACAAACACCTTCGTTTTCGCTTCATTTAAAATAAATTCCTTTATCACCACGACATGCTTGGACTTGTATTGTGCGGAAAACGCCATTGCCAGCGCTTTTCGCGCGACCTTCACGTTCACCTTCCGCTCCCAATTGCGTTCATTCCGAGGGCCAAACACCACCCCGCCGCCTTTCCAAATGGGAGATCTGATAGAACCATGACGCGCGCGTCCGGTTCCTTTCTGGCGCCACGGTTTCTTCCCTCCCCCTCTCACTTCATCGCGCGTTTTGGTGTGTGCGGTTCCCGCGCGCGTGCTGGAAGCCCGGGAAATAAGCACCCTGTGAAGCAAGGATTTATCTACCTTCACGTCAAAAACCTCCGGAGGCAAATCAAGCTCCTCGGCAACGGTACCATCTAAATTGTAGACCTTGGCCTTCTCCATATTCACAATGCAAAATGTGTTAACCCTGAATAATAACCAAGCTGTTCCTCGCGCCCGGGAGCGCTCCTTTCACGTACATTAATCCTTGCTCCGGTTCAATTCTCACCACTTTCAATTTTTTCACGCTTACCCGCTCTCCCCCCATCCTCCCTGCCATCCTTGTTCCTTTAAAAACTCTTTGTACGCCGCCCGCGCCTATGCTCCCGGGCGCGCGGCCGCTGTCCTTATGGCCGTGGGAAGAAGGATGACCGTGAAAATGATGCCGCTTCACGACGCCCGCGAATCCTTTGCCTTTTGAAGTGCCTGCCACTGACACCGTGTCACCCGGCTGAAAAATGTCAATCGGAATCTCTTTGCCGCGTGAAATATCCTTCGCTTCCTCTGCGGTACACTGGAAGGAGCGAAGATACTGGAAATGCGGAAGGTCTTTGAGATGCCCTTGCATTGGCTTGGTGGGATGTTTCACTTTCCCGTATCCAAGTTGCACCTCGACCGTGTCTTCTGTACGGTTTCTCACCTGCGTCACCGCGCATCCGGAAACATTCACCGCAGTGACCGGTACCGCAGTGCCATCTTCCTCAAAGAATCGCGTCATATTTAATTTTCTCCCTAAAATCACCTTCATAAACTGGTAACACAAACTAAAAACGAATACCACAACCAATACGTTCAGGGAAGCGGTATTCGCATCGCCAACGAAATACTGGTGTGTTGTGCCTTAAATGGAAACCTCATCTATTGCGCGTTAGTACTATAGGAGGAGGTAACCCCGCATTTGCGGGGTCGGTCCCCAGAATACCTAACGACAATTGTTTGAAAAGAATCTACAACATTTTTATTTCGACATCTACGCCGGCGGGGAGATTCAAATTCATGAGCTCGTCCACCGTCTTTGGTTTTGGATCTATAATATCGATAAGACGCTTATGAACCCTTATTTCGTACTGCTCCCGCGAATTCTTATGCACAAACGCAGAACGAATAGTGGTATATTTCGTCTTTTCTGTCGGCAACGGCACCGGCCCTTTCAGCTGCGCGCCTGTCCTCTCTGCGGTTTCGATAATCGTGCGCGTCGACTGGTCCGCGATTTTATGGTCGTATGCCTTAATCTTAATCCGAATACGCTGCGGACCTTCCACTTCTTTCTCTACCGGCTTTGCCGTCTTTGCGTGAGTTGTAGGTTGTAATAGAGCCATCGCCTAAGAAATCAGATCAACAACGTTTATTTATAAATCTTAATTACCGCACCCGCGCCTACCGTGTGCCCGCCTTCGCGGATCGCGAACCGCTGCTTCTCTTCCAATGCGACCGCTTTCTGAAGCACTACCTTAATCTGTACGGTATCTCCGGGCATCACCATTTCAGTGCCTTCAGGAAGGATGACCTCGCCGGTCACGTCAGTGGTGCGGATATAGAACTGCGGCTTGTATCCCTTGAAGAATGGCGTATGGCGGCCTCCCTCATCCTTGGAGAGGATATAGACTTGCCCTTCAAACTCGGTATGGGGCGTGGTGGTGCCGGGCTTGGCAATAACCTGCCCGCGCTCGACATCTTCTTTCTTCAAACCCCTCATAAGGCATCCTGCATTGTCGCCCGCGCGCCCTTCATCCAGCGACTTGTTGAACATTTCTATTCCCGTAATGACGGTCTTCTGGGTTTCTCTCAAACCAACCACCTCGACCTCTTCGTTCACCTTAATAACGCCGCGCTCTACCCTCCCGGTCACGACGGTGCCGCGGCCTTCAATGGAAAAAATATCTTCGATCGGCATAAGGAATGGCTGGTCAACCGCCCGCACCGGCTCCGGAATGTATTCATCAAGCGTCTCCGCGAGTTTGAGCACGGCTTTAAAATTCTCGCCGTCTTTATTGCCCGCGTTTGCCTCTTCAAGCGCTTTGAGCGCTGAGCCCCGTATGATGGGGGTCGTTTCCCCGGGGAATTCATATTTCTTGAGAAGTTCCCTTACCTCTTCTTCCACTAAATCCACCAAGTCTTTGTCGTCGACTTGGTCCACTTTATTCAAGAAAACAATGATATAGGGAACGCCCACTTGCCGCGCGAGCAAGATGTGTTCGCGAGTCTGGGGCATGGGGCCGTCAGCGGCGGATACTACAAGAATAGCGCCATCCATTTGGGCAGCGCCTGTAATCATGTTTTTCACGTAGTCCGCGTGTCCCGGGCAGTCAATGTGCGCGTAGTGACGCTTCGCGGTTTCATATTCCACGTGCGCGGTGTTGATGGTAATGCCGCGCGCTTTCTCTTCCGGCGCATTGTCAATCTGATCAACACCCTTCTCCTGCGCGTTGAAACCTGCCACCTTCAGTACTTTCAGCATTGCGGCGGTCAAAGTCGTCTTGCCGTGGTCCACATGGCCAATGGTGCCGACGTTGATATGTGGTTTTGTGCGTTCGTATTTGCCTGCCATACGTGTTTAAATTAATGATACTAATAAATTAATTCCCTACTTTAATGTACTTCTGCGTGCATCTGCGTTACTTTCTGCGTATATCTGCTTCTATGCCTCATAAGATGCGGAAGAACACTGATAATGACGCAGAATAACGCAGAAAGATTGAAATTCCGATACAATAAATATTATGTTTCAAGACCTAAAGCGCTCGTCATAAAGAGAGTCTTTAAATACAGCCCTGATTGTAGCAAGATATTACCATTAATGCAAGGGTGTAATTTCCACGGTCTGGCGTTTTATTTAAATAAAGTAAATATTTCTCTAGAATTAGCCAAGAAATACTAAACACTCACTAACTCTCTTTTACCAGTAATTGCTCACTTACTTAAACCTATAAGCGAAGGAATACCAATTTTTCGAGGATTTAGGCGTATCAAGCGGCTAGGTCGCGTCCGCAGAAAAATTGTGTATTCCTGAGTGGGAAAGAACCTGAGTGAGCAATTACCCTCTCCTCTTCACCCCGCTTCTTGTTTCCTGGATAGCCAGTGCGATCTGCTTGGGCACTTCTTCATAATGGGAAAATTCCATGGTGTTGGAAGCGCGCCCCTGTGTCATTGAGCGCAGGGTGGTCGCATAGCCGAACATCTCCGCCAGAGGGACGAGCGCATCGATAATCTTCACGCCGCTGCGGTCCCGCATCTCTTTGATCTGTCCGCGCTTCGCATTCAAATCTCCTATCACCTCGCCCAGAAATTCTTCCGGCGTTATTACTTCCACTTTCATGATAGGTTCGAGCAACACGGGCAACGCTCTTTTGCACGCTTCCTGGAACGCGAATGATCCCGCGAGTTTGAATGCCGCTTCCGATGAATCGACTTCGTGGTACGAACCGTCATACACGGTGACCGTCATGTCAATCACGGGATATCCCGCGACGACGCCGTTCTCAAGCGCTTCTTTCACGCCCTTCTCAATGGCGGGGATATACTCGCGCGGAATGGACGCTCCTTTTATTTCATCGATGAACTCGTAGCCCTTCCCCCGCTCTTGCGGCGCCACTCTCAGCCAGCAATGGCCGTATTGCCCGCGCCCGCCTGTCTGCCGGATGTATTTCCCTTCCCCTTCCGCCTCATCTTTGATCGTTTCTTTATATGCCACCTGCGGCTTGCCCACGGTCGCGCCGACACTGAACTCGCGCTTCATTCTTTCCACAATAATTTCAAGATGCAGCTCACCCATGCCTGAAATAATGGTCTCGAGCGTTTCCTCGTCTGTCCTGATGCGGAAGGTGGGATCTTCCTCCGCAAGACGCTGGAGCGCGATGCCCATTTTTTCCTGATCCACTTTCGTCTTCGGCTCGATCGCGACAGAGATAACCGGCTCGGGAAATACAATGGACTCGAGCAATATAGGATGGTCCGGATCGCACAAGGTATGGCCGGTAGAAGTGCTCTTCAATCCCACCGCCGCGGCGATCTCTCCTGCAAACACTTCATCCACATCTTCCCGGTGATTCGCATGGAGCCGCACGATCCTGCTGATGCGCTCGCGCTCTCCATTGCTTACATTGAGGACGTATGATCCTGAGGTCAGGTGCCCGGCATACACGCGGAAAAAAGTGAGTTTTCCCACATAGGGGTCAGCCGCAACCTTAAAGGCAAGCGCAGTAAACGGCTCATCATCCGATGCCTTGCGTGAAACCGCGGCGCCGGTCTTGGGATCAGATGCCACTAAATCAGGCACATCCAAAGGAGAAGGAAGATATTCCACGATTGCGTCAAGAAGGAATTGCACTCCTTTATTTTTCAGCGCAGAACCGCAAAGGATGGGGATAATCTTGCACTGGATCACTGCCTTTCTCAATACTGCTTTTAATTCCCCCAAGGCGGGCTCCTTGCCTTCCAAGTACTGGCGCATGAGGGTATCGTCATTTTCCACTATTGCCTCAATGAGCGCGTGGCGCGCGGTTTCCGCAACTTTGCTTAATTCAGCGGGGATTTCTTCTTCAGTAATTTCCTTACCCCATTCGTCATGGTACAGGTATGCCTTGCGAGTAAGGAGATCAATGATGCCTTTGAATTTTTCCTCATCTCCGATGGGGATCTGGAGCGGGTACGCATTCTTGGCGAGCCTTGTGTGTATGCTCTTCACGTCCGCCCAAAAATCCGCGCCCATCCGGTCGAGCTTATTGATGAAACACATGCGGGGCACATTGTAGCCGTCCGCATAACGCCAGTTCGTCTCGCTTTGCGGTTCCACTCCTGCCACGCCGTCAAACACCACGACGGCGCCGTCAAGCACCCTCAAACTTCTCTTCACTTCCACGGTAAAGTCAATGTGGCCCGGAGTATCGATGAGGTTCAGCCGGTGCTTATTGCCAGGATCGGACGTCGGCGCCCAGAAACAAGTCGTCGCGGCAGCGGTAATGGTGATGCCGCGCTCCTTCTCCTGCTCCATCCAGTCCATTTCAGCCGCGCCTTCATGGACCTCCCCGATCTTATGCTTCTTGCCAGTATAAAACAGCACGCGTTCAGACACGGTGGTTTTTCCCGCGTCAATGTGGGCGATAATGCCGAAATTTCTCGTTTTCTCTAATGAATATTCCCGTGGCATACCCGCCTAAATTTTGCACTTCATTAAGTGCATAATATGGTAATAAGGAATGAATCGACCAAATGAATCTATACCTAGTGCCGTTACAATTTAATTCGGCTATAACTGATATGCTTATTTTACCATCTGTATTGAAATACTAATCTCTTGCGTGTCGCAAAACTTAATTGTAACGGTACTAGTTCATGCCCGCAAAACTTAGGCGGGCGAATATGAAGTTTGATGGTGAAGCTCCACGGCTTTATAGCCGTGGCATCTTCACGTTCTTCGGCGGAACCCGCCGAAGCGTATCCGCCTTCGCTTGGAGGCTACGGCGGATTACCCGCATCGCATTCATCCACCCCGCCATGGCGGGGTGGCTTTCTGCGGAGGCGGGTAAAAAAATAAATCCTCCCCTTCTCTCTCCCTCCTTCTCCTTCCGCAATCGTGCGTGAGCGCATGAACCTTCACTTGATGATCGGGGTAAACTGATTTTCGCAGCGATTTTTCTTCAGCGAGAGCTGCGCTTGCGAAACCCTCCGCAACCGGCCCCAGCACGGTCTCTGATGTCAGTCGGAGTGGGGCTGGTGAGGCGGAGTGCGGTCCCGCGCTGGCGGGACCGACACGTGTTTCGCAATGTGCAACTCGAGCGACTGCGTGAGTCCATCATCGGCAATCCCGAGCGTCTACCCATAGCGGGCGAAATGCGCAAACGCGCGGTTCGCTTCCGCCATTCTCTGCATATCCATTTTCTTTTTCATGGCCGCGCCCTCACCCTTCGCCGCCTCCTGCAGCTCTTCCAGAAGTTTCTTGTGCATCGGTTTTCCTTTCCGGGCTCTTGAGGCATCAATAATCCACCGGAACGCGAGCGTGTTCCTGCGGTCGGGATTTACGGGAAATGGAATTTGATAGTTGGCGCCCCCAATCCTGCGCGGCCGTATTTCCAGCGCCGGCCCTACATTCTTCATGGCCATATCAAACACCGTGAGCGGGTCAGCGCCTGCGCTTTTAATGGCATCAAACGTGCGGTAGAGCACATTTTGCGCGGTTGATTTCTTCCCGCGCCGCATGAGGTAATTGATGAATTTCGCAATCGTCACCGATCCAAACTTTGGATCCGGCGCAATTTTTCTCTTTGGTGCTTTCTTTCCACGCATAATAACTAAATCAAAATGCAAAATGCAAATCTCAAAATGATGGTATTACGTCCCGCTGAGGCGGGACTCCATAATTTTGATTTTTGGACTTTGATTTTTGGATTAGCATTTTCATTTCTTCGCCTTCTCCCGCTTCGCGCCGTACCGCGACCTTCCCTGTTTCCTCGCCTGCACGCCGCCGGTATCATAGACTCCCCGCACAATATGATAGCGCACCCCGGGCAAATCCTTTACCCTGCCGCCGCGCACCAATACAATGGAGTGTTCCTGCAAATTATGCCCCTCGCCGGGGATGTACACAGTCGCTTCTTCGCCGTTCGAGAGCCTCACGCGGGCGATCTTCCGTAAAGCAGAGTTCGGTTTCTTGGGCGTCATGGTGGTCACCTTGAGGCACACCCCGCGCTTATAGGGGTTTCCTTTATCAAGCGTTTTCCTTCTGCGCGTAAGCACGTTAAACACCGTCTGCATGGCAGGCGATTTGGTCTTGCGCTTGAGGCTCTTCCGCCCTTGGCGGACTAATTGGTTAATGGTCGGCATAAAAAATCGGTATAAGACGATAAGTCCTATACGTCCTTATCATATGACCTATACGACTTAAGTTACTTATTACGCTTTATAATTTACCAATTCTTTTAAAAAGTGTCAAACTGCCTTACCCGGCAATTCCTGTGAAGAGACGGAAAAGGAATGCCATAAGCGGAAGAAGCGCGCTCGCGAAATAAAATATAAATAAAATAAAAAGCACGATGCCATACCGCTCAAAAGTGTGCTCCATCCCCCGCCAGGAATCCGGAAGGAGCGCGAATAATATTTTCGAACCGTCAAGAGGAGGGATGGGCACGAGGTTAAACACCGCCAGCATCACATTCGCCCATACGCCTACGCTAAGTATTTCCAAAAAGGAGGATGAGGGAAGGAAACGGACTACCATGCCAAGGAACGCCGCGATTATGAAATTGGATGCAGGGCCTGCTATCCCGACAAGCGCGGGTCCCCATTTCTTATCTTTTAGATTATAGGGATTATAAGGGACTGGCTTGGCATAGGCGAATAAAAACCGCCCGCCCGTGGTAAACCACGCGATAAGCGGCAAAAGAATTGAACCCATGGGATCAATATGCACGATTGGGTTAAGTGTAAGCCTTCCCAAATCCTTGGCGGTCGGATCGCCAAGCTCATTCGCCATCCATCCATGGCTGTACTCATGGATGATCGCGCCCATGATGATGAAGATGAGAAACGCAATATCGGTCATATCTCTACTCAGTTACCATTCCAATTCCGATTGTCATTCCAGACCGGGATCTGGAATCCAGACAAAAAATAAGCAAACAAAACGATGTTTCATTTAACCGTTTAGCATTGCAGCCAATGTAACAATGTAACTATTTAACAGTTTAACAATTTCATTCTCAAGGTGTATATCAATCCTACCACTTCTCATGCAATCTCTACAAATTTGCCTTTTACCGCCAATTATGTTAACCTACCTTCAAGAGAAAATCGTCCCGCACTGCGGGACTCCGCAATTTTAATTTTCAACTTTGTGATTATTAATTTTAGAGTTTAGAGCTTAGAATTTAGAATTTTTCAAGAATATGTCCCGCCGCTGTGATTTTTGCCTTCGTGGTCCTACCAAAATGACCACCCGCTCCCACTCGAATATTGCATCGAGGCGCTGGGTGTATATCAATCTCCAGCCCAAAACCATTGACGGCAAGGGAGTCAAGATTTGTACGCGCTGCCTCAAGACGCAAGCCAAGAAGATGGTAACAAAATCATAACTTCGAATTTTAAAATTCCAAGTTTACCACCCGCATAAAGCGGGCTTTTTATTTATATTTATTGACATTATAGTGGTGTGTAGTAATATACCAAAAAATTGGCCTATAGCTCAACTGGTAGAGCAATCCTTTAGGAAAGGATGGTTAGGGGTTCGATACCCTTTAGGCCGCCAAAAATAAATAGGCCCCGTAGCTCAATTGGTTAGAGTACCTGCTTGACATGCAGGGTGTTGGAGGTTCGAGTCCTCCCGGGTCCACCAAAAAAACTGCGCCCGTAGTTCAACTGGTTAGAACAATGGCTTGGTAAGCAGTAGGTTGGGGGTTCGAATCCCCTCGGAGCGCTCCATAAAGCTGTGCCCGTAACTCAGCAGGTTAGAGTAATCGCCTGATAAGCGGGAAGTCGTAGGTTCGAACCCTACCGGGCACACCATACAAAAGGCCATCATTTACATGATGGCCTTAAAATTTTTTAAACCACAAACCCGCCTCATATCTGGCGGGTTCCTGATTATTACACTGAAACCGATCTACAGTTTTCAGATTTATCTCTCTCGCATATCTTAGACTTAGCTTGAACTTTTTTCGAGCGAGAGTTCAAAGGAATTTTAAAGGAAAAAACTGAACTGAAATTTCCCAAAACCGCTTTCGGGCGGCGGCGAGGCCTCAAAATCGCATATTATTGTTTAAGAATATCTCCCAGTTGCCTTATTGCCTCGCCGTAGCGCGCCCAATCACCATCCCTTTGCGCTCGAACGGCTTCCTCATACGCTCCTAAGGCTCTTCGTATACGCTCCGGAATATCTTGAGGTGGTATTCCACCTGAGGCGGACGGTTTTGTTGTCGCGGACCCTTGCGGCTTTACTCCCGCTCCACTGCCAAAAATTTTCGATAACCCCTCCTCCAGCGTCTCTTCCATGGCAATTTTATTTTCATACGCCACAACCACCCTTTTTAACTCGGGGATTTTTCCGGCTTCGGCCTTGAGATAGAGCGGGCGCACATACAAGAGCGATTCCTCAATCGGAATAACTAAAAGTGGGCCTTGGATTACTTGCGACCCGCCTTGACTCCAAAGCGAGATCTGCTGACTAATCACCGGGTCCTGGTTGATGCGGCCGATGATCTGCTTTGGTCCGAACACAAGCTTGTCTTTAGGAAAACGATAGACCAACAACTTGCCGTAGTTTTCTCCATCGTTACGGGCAACCATCCAGGCGGACAGGTTGTCTTTTGCGCGGGGAGTAAAAGGCAGCATCAAAATATATTCCTCTTTTTTCTCTCCCGGCAACTTCATAATAATATGCCGTGGTTGCATCGGCGGAATCCCGCTCCCACGGGACGCCCCCTCTCCTTCTGACGCAATGGCCGGAATTTCCCACTGGTCTTCTTTGTTGTAAAAAATCTGTGGATCATCCATGTGGTAGACCGAATACGCGGCAGTCTGCAGGGTAAAGATATCTTCGGGATAGCGCAAATGAGAAACAAGGTTCTCTGGAATTTCTGACATCGGTCGGAATGTTCCGGGGAAAATCGTGGCGTATGTTTTTAAAATCGGGTCCTCTGTGTCCGCTTGATAGAAAACGACACTGCCATTATACGCATCAACCACCACTTTTACCGAGTTTCTCACATAATTTACACTCTTGCCATTCAACAACAACGGTTGGGAATAGGGATAACGGTCGCTCGTGGTATAGGCATCGGCGATCCAATACACCTTGCCGTCGGCAATAACGATATAAGGGTCTCGGTCAAAGGTCAAAAACGGCGCGATTTTGGCGATTCTTTCGGCAATAGTGCGGTAATACAGAATACGACTCTCACTGGTTATGTCGTTAGACAAAAGCAGTTTAAGCGATTGGAATTTCACTGCGTAAAAGACACGCTTGATGAAAGAGTTCATCTCCACCCCACCCGTGCCTTCATATGTTGCGTAGACATTTTCTTCGCCTTTTGGATAGTTGAACTCGAGAGATTTGGTTTTTGCGATGACGTAGTCGTTTGAAAGCTCGCCGAAGTAGATCTCAGGACGCGAGATTTTCAGTTCATCCACATCAGATTTGGGCGGCAAATCCTTAACGAATAAAACCGGCAATCCTTCCTGGGTGACTTGATTCATCGGCCCGGCCGCTATGCCATAGCCGTGCGTAAACGTCAGCCGTTCATTGATCCAGTTCCTGTTCGGCAGGCTGGCCGAAGACAACTCCCGCGGAGAGAGCATAATCTGGCGAATTTCTCCATCTATGATATAGCGATCATTATCAACTTCGGCAAACTCGTAATAAGTTCTGATTTCCTGTATCTGGGAAAAAGTTGACAAAAGGGGCTTCCTGTCCCAAAGCCGCATGTTTTTAACCGTGAGATTGTTGGCCGAGATATCAGTGCTGGTTATGGGCTTATCTCCCGAGATTTCTCGTTCCTCGATTTTATCAAGAGCAAACGCCTGACGGGTAGCGGCGATATTATACTTAATAAACGGCGTTTCTTTTACCAGCTCATTGGGGGCAACCACCAATTTTTGAACAAGGGAAGGGATTACTGCTCCCGCGAATCCCACGACAACATAAAGAGAAACTGCTCCGACAAGCAGTGACAACTTTCCCTTCCATACCCAAAAGACGACCGAAACTGCCGCAAGTACAGCCGTAACCATTGAGATCCAAAGCATGAGTATTCTCACGGTTGCGTCTGTGTACGTCGCGCCAAATACTAAACCATCCTGACTCGCGAGCAGTGTAAAGCGAGAAAGGTAGACCCCGGCGGCAATGGTTGAGAGAATTATTGCGAGCAAGATGCCAAGATGAATTCTCGCCGCGCGTTCAATTCGCATTTGTTTAAGTAATTGTAGACTTGCGACATAAAGGCTGCCTCGCAAAAAATATATGATCGCACAGCCGATCAGCGTCAAGATAACGAGTGTTTTCGCGAGACCAAGACCCGCTTGTAAAACAGGGAGAGAGAAGACATAAAATCCGATGTCTTTATTAAAGATAGGGTCTGTCGCGCCAAAAGCCGCGCCTGAAATAAATTTTAATACCTCCTGCCAATTGGCCGCCGCCACAAGTCCGAAAAAGAGCGCGATTGCCACGCTCAACACAACGGCCAATTTTTTAACAATGCGATTGTTCAAATCCACCGGCCGGCCGATTAACGCCTCCGGCAAAATTGCCGTCCAAGAGATTTTTGAGCGGATTGCTAAAGAGAAGTTGATAAACAAAAAAACGGCGGCAAAAATTCCCGCTACCGAAAACAACGCTATTTTAGCGATCAGAGACTTAATAAAGATTTGAGTGTAGCCAACCTCGGAGAACCACCACCAATCAGTAACAAAGGCGACAATGCTTGAAAAAAGGATAAAGACAACAAAAAGCCCAATAAAGGAGATTCGTGTGAGGTACTTTGGAATAGTCATAATGATTATATTATAGAAAATTTTTCCTCAGTTGTTAATATCCACCCGCAAGCGGCGCGACAAAGGCGATAATTAGCAGAACAATCACGGTAATGAAAATAATTCTTTTGACCTTGTCAGACATAAAATTTATTGGCTTTCGCGCTCTTTATGAATCATAATATAGATTTCGAGGAAGGTAAAGAGCAGGTTTAAGACGAGAGGCCCTAATAAGAATCCGAGAGGTCCAAAAAAGCCGATGCCGCCCAAGATAGAAAGTAGAATCAGAAATGGATGGAGCTGTGTTCCTCGTCCAACGAGCTTCGGTCCCAAAAAGTTGTCAACGAGTCCCACGGCTGTCATTCCCCAAAGCAGAAGGCCGACCGCGAAAAACATTTCTCCGCTGAAGTATAGGTAGAGAATCGCCGGAAGAAGCACTAAAGCCGTCCCAATACCGGGGATTAACGCGGTGATTGCCGCAACACTACCCCACAGCGTCGCATTGGGAACTCCGAAGATGGCGAATCCGACCGCGGTTAGTATGCCTTGAATGAACGCCACCATAAGACTCCCTTTGATGACTGAATTAATTGCCAGCGCAAGCTTATTGAAAATTGTTTCATCGTGAATATCTTGCAGGGGGCTTAAAGCGACGACGGCCTCTTTGAGTTTGCGACCATCCTTAAACAGATAATACAGAGCGACGAGGAATATAAAGATTCCAACCATTGCTTTTGCAACATTCGCAAAAAGAGGTCCGAGGTGCTGGAGTAACCAGATTAATCCCTGTTTTAAGTACGGGTTAATATCAATGGAGAATTCTATTGGCACAGGAGAAAATCTCGTGAGGTTCTGCATGGCATCATTCACACCGCGAGAGAGATCCGTTATGTCGTCGCTTTGTGTAAGAAAAGAGTGAAGCTGTGTTGCTTCCTGAAAAATCTGTATGCCTAAAAATGCGAGAGGTACGATAACAACGATAAGAACAGAGATGGTGGCGAGAAGCGCCGCCAGACCCCTTCGCTCGCGCGTAATGGTGAGCGTCTTTTTGTGGAATGGCGCAAAGACGGTTGCAAAAACCATGGCCAAGATAAGCGCATAAAGAAAAGGCTTAAAAATGAAAAGGGCAAGGACAAAAATTCCTGCGAGTAGAATGAGTAAAAAATAAAATTCTGATTTTTGGTGTTTCATGTTATTTTTTCTTCCAAAATTTAAATTTATTAAAAAGTAAAATTCGCCAGCCCAATAATTCAAGACCGATAATTGCTAGCCATGAACCGGGAGTGAGCGGAGTAAAAAAAGCGGCAAGTCCTATTAGCACCAAAACAACGCCGATGGGTTTCTTAATTTTTTGCATTTTCATTGCTTGTTTCTCGTCTTCGTAACAGTCCTTTCGTTATTTCCAATATCGGCACCACCGTTGCCGCCGCGCCCGCAACTATTGCCCAATCAGCGTACGATAAAGCCACGGTCTTAAACGGCACTTGAAGAAAAGGTACATAGATGACGAGCGCCAATAGAAGTAGCTCCCACGCAATAGCGAGGTTCAGCCACCGGTTGGCAAATGGTCGGCGCAATACCGAATAGTGATCCGAACGGAAACTGTATGCCTTGAAAAATTGAATGAGCACCAGCGAGACAAATACCATCGCCATACTCGCGACCAAATCCCGACCAGACTGCAAAGCCCAGACAAACAGACCGACATTGACGAGTGTAGACCATACCCCGCCCGTGACCATCAGCGTAACAACGGAGCGGCTGAAAATTCCGCCAGTCAATTTGCGCGGGGAACGTCGCATGATATTAGCCTCGGGCGGATCCACGGCCAGCGCCAAAGCAGGCAGGCCATCCGTGGCAAGATTCACGTATAAAATCTGCACTGCTGAGAGTGGTAAGGGCAATCCCATAAGCGACGTCACCACCATCAGTCCGATTTCGCCGATGTTTGATGAAATCAAATACATGAGGTATTTTTTTATATTGCTAAAGATAATCCGCCCCTCCTCCACCGCGGCAACAATGGAGGCAAAGTTATCATCGGTCAATATCATGGCCGCCGCTTCTCTGGAGACATCAGTACCAGTAATACCCATGGCAATGCCAATATTGGCTTTCTTGATGGCCGGAGCGTCGTTGACGCCGTCGCCCGTCATAGCCACAATATGGCCGCGACGTTGCAGGGCCTCTACCACTCGCAGTTTGTGTTCGGGCGATACCCGAGCGCAGACGGCGATGTGCTCAATACTTTGTTCTAGCTCGTTATCGCTCATCGCGGAGAGATCGCTGCCAGTAATCACTCGGCCACCGAGGGGCAAAAGGGTCAGTTCCCGCGCAATTGCCTTAGCCGTCACCGGGTGGTCACCGGTGATCATCATGAGTTTAATTCCGGCCTGTCGACAAAGCTCAATGGCCTGTTTCGCCTCCAGCCGGGGCGGATCAATCATGCCAAAGAGGCCCAGGAAAATCATATCTCGCTGCGCCAGCTCAATATCAGTGGCCGGAACATACGCCACTCCAATGACTCGAAGAGCTTCCTCGCCAAAGGTCTGCGTAGCGGCAAGGATAGCAGTGCGCACTTCCTTGGTGAGCGGTTGCACTTCTCCGCTTGTTTGGTAACGAGTGCAGGAGGCGAGAATAATTTCAGCCGCTCCCTTCCCGTACGCCACCGTGCCAAGGGGCGATTGGTGTAGTGTGGTCATTCGTTTACTTTCGGAACTAAAGGGGATTTCGGCCACGCGCCGAAACTGCTCATCCATGAATTCTTTTTGCAGTCCCGCTTTTTCTGCCGCCACGACCAACGCTCCCTCGGTGGGGTCGCCTTTCAAATCCCAAACGCCATCGGTTTTCGCAAGGCGAGCGTCCGAAGAGAGCGCGGCTGCTTGGAGTAAAAGCCGCAGGTTGTCCGTCAACGGATAGGGCTGACCTTGCCATAGAAATTCTCCTCTTGGCTCATATCCGCTGCCGCTCACCTCCAGCACAATTTCGCCATTTAAAAAAATTTTTCGCACGGTCATTTCGTCTTTGGTAAGCGTACCTGTTTTATCCGAGCAGATAATGCTTGTGCATCCCAGGGTTTCTACCGCCGGCAAATGCCGCACCAGGGCGTTCCGTTTGACCATTCGTTGCACGCCAATGGCGAGCGAGATCGTCACCACCGCGGGAAGCGCCTCAGGCACTACCGCGACGGCGAGTGCAATACCAAAGACTATCATCTCAAGTAGCGGTTGCCCTCGGAATAACCCGAGCAGTACGATACCCGCCACCACCGCAAAAGCGGCTTTGGTCAGGGTTTTCGCCACGCGGTCCAAATTTTTTGCTAAAGGAGTTTCTTCCTGCTCCACACTTTGGAGCATCCCCGCAATACGGCCAAATTCTGTCTGCATACCAGTGGCAGTAACTATGGCTCGTCCACGACCGTAGATAGCACTGGTACCTGCAAAAACCATATTGCGACGATCCCCGAGTGGAGATCCTTCCTCACAGGTAAGCTCACTATGTTTTTCTACAGGTACAGATTCACCGGTTAATGCCGCTTCTTCCGCCTTTAGATTCACTGCTTCAATTAAACGAGCGTCAGCCGGGAAGCGATCGCCGGTCGCAAGCACAATAATGTCGCCTGGCACGAGCTCTTGGGCAGGCACTTCTCGCTCCAATCCATCGCGGAAAACCAGAGCTATTGGTGCGGCGAGCCTGCGCAGCGCTTCAAGCGCCCGCCCGGCGCGCCACTCTTGAACAAAACCCAGGACTACGGCAAAGAGTATAATCACCCCAATAGCGATCGCTTCCACCACATGGCCCAAAATACCAGAGAGCGCCGTGGCGACAAGTAGAATAAGAATTAAGGAATTCTTGAACTGATGAAGAAAGAGTGTAAATGGCGAAATTTGGGCGGCGGCAATAAGCTGGTTGGGACCATACTGTTGAAGACGAGTTTGTGCTTCAACATCAGATAATCCAGTAGTTCCGTCGGTCTTGAGTTCAGCGATAGCAGTGGCAGCGGTAAGGGCATGCCAGGGACGGCGGTTTGCTTCATTATTGCCTAAATTCTTATGATGCATAGTTAGTTTTTGATTAAATCATCAACGCCAACATCCAACGCTTTGGCGATTCTCGTTAGTGTTTCAATAGTTGGGTTTGGGTTTGCTCCCGATTCCACTGTAACCACGGTATTAAGCGACAAATCCGCCAGCTTGGACAGGCGATCTTGGGAAATACCTTTGTCCTGCCGGATTTTCTTCAAGTTTTTGGCTATTTTTGAACCTTGATTATTATTTGACATAGGTCTTTGGAAGATATACCATTATATTGTATAGGTTAAAAAGTATCCTTTTACTTTCATCAATTACAATGATAACAAATTTCAAAAGACTTGTCCAAACAAAAGGGAGTTCCTACTTGTCGCCCGCGCACGGGAAGGGTGGGGCAAGGGCGACTATTCTTTTTCTTTTGGACCCGCCGCCCGAAAAATCCGCTGGGGGTTTCCAGCAGGTGGGCAAAAAGGAAGGGGGTTGGGGGGAAGGAATTTTTGCCCATCTGCTCTCCGCGCCGAAGGCGCGGCTGAGGTGGGAGCGGCTCCGCTCTCTTGCTCCTTCAAGAGAAGCAAAGCAAAACATTTTTCAATTCCTTTTAGAAGAAAAAGGGTCGCGCACCAAAATTGAAAAAAGAGAAAAATGTTTTGCTTCGCGCCGCCGTCAGGCGGGCGGAGCCGCAGGACGGGTCAGTTTCGTTCAAAGTAGGTTCGCACTGCGTTCAGTAATTGCGACCAAGTTAGACATTGACAGTTTTCGGAAGAAGGTACGCGCTCGCTTCGCTCGCGCGCTGGGGGGATTTTATTCTGATTTTCCGCCACAATCCGCCATTCGCCCGACCAATCCCAGCCGACTTTTTTGGAGAGCAGGCGGCGGTTCGGGTGCGCGAAGCGCACAACAAATGAAATTTGTATCCAATTTTTTCCTTTCCGCCAAAGGCGGAATACGAAGCCAGTTTTTTAATCCCGCGCTTTACGGCCAAAGGCGACTAACAATATGAACACCAAATACTTTTTATACGCTCGCAAATCAACCGAAGACGAAGAACGGCAAGTGATGAGTATTGAAGCGCAGCTTACGGAGTTGGCTGAATTTGCCAAGCGAGAAAATATTGAAATTGCCGAAACATTTATTGAATCAAAAAGCGCAAAGAAGCCAGGGCGAGAAGTGTTTAACGAGATGATGAGCAGAGTTCAGGAAAGTAAAACTACGGTGGGACTTCTCGCGTGGCACCCGGATCGTCTCGCCCGCAACAGCGTTGATGGCGGTTTGATAATTTACTCCATAGACACCGCCAAAATCGCTTCTTTGCGCTTTCCCACATTTTGGTTTGAGCCAACTCCGCAAGGGCTTTTTATGCTCCAAGTCGCCTTTGGCCAATCAAAATATTATTCCGACAATTTGTCGGAAAATGTAAAGCGCGGGATTCGCCAAAAACTCAGGCGGGGGGAGTGGCCCGGCCTTGCGCCGTTTGGGTATGTGAACAATCCGAAAACACGAACGATTGAGCCAGACCCAACAAAAGCGAGAGTTATCAAAAAAGCGTTTGAAGAATACGCGCAAGGCCGTCATACACTTTTGTCTTTAGGTGAACGCCTGAGTTTTTGGGGCGTGGTGAGCGGAACCGGAAAACCGCTTTGCAAAGCAACGCTCCAACGAATGCTTACCAATAAAGCGCATCTCGGTTTAATTGTCCATAACGACGAAACTTACGAGGGCGGTTTTCCAGCAATTGTTTCCAGAGCGACTTTTGAGAAAGTGCAGGAAGTGTTAAAGAGCCGAGCCAAGCCGCGTCATTCTAAAAAGCGGCATAACTTCCCATTTACCGGACTGCTTACTTGCGGCGAGTGCGGCGCGGCTATTACGGCACAATACGCGCATGGACACGGTGGAACTTACAAATACTATCGTTGCACCAAACGGCTTGGCTCGTGTTCGCAAAGTTATTTGCGCGAGGACTTACTCACCGAACAACTGAAAATAGAAATCTCAAAAGTCGCTCTCTGCGAAGACTCGAAAGAAAAGATGCTGGCGCAAGTGGAAGTGTGGGAAAAAGAAAATATCCAGTCTTCGCAATCTTTCGCCCAAAATTTGGAAAAGGAAATCAAGGAAACCGAACAAAAACTTGATAGATTGGTAAACGCCTTTTTGGACGGAAGCATAGAAAAAGAAACCTACCTTACCAAAAAGGATGAACTCATCACAACCAAAACAGACCTCCAGCAAAGGAAGTCTGATTTTGGGCGAAAGGGAAACAATTGGATCGAACCTTTGCGCGAATGGATTTTAGCCGCTCACCACGCGGAAAAACTGGCTTCGTCAAACGAATTTGATGAAATCAAATCGTTTGTTGAAAAAATTGGAACGAACCGCCGCCTGCTCTCCAAAAAAGTCGGCTGGGATTGGTCGGGCGAATGGCGGATTGTGGCGGAAAATCAGAATAAAATCCCCCCAGCGCGCGAGCGAAGCGAGCGCGTACCTTCTTCCGAAAACTGTCAATGTCTAACTTGGTCGGGGCGGGGAGAATCGAACTCCCGCTACAAGCACCCCATGCTCGCGTACTACCATTATACTACGCCCCGTAAATTGTAGCCCCGAAATCTACTTCGGGGCCATGCATGCCTAACTACCGCCTTGATATCACACTGTGATATCAAGACCTACACCCCGTCAAATTGTAGTCTCGAAAACTAAACTACTCAATGACTTTATGACTTATTGACTTATTGACTAACACAAATGGCTCCAAAGGCTATTAGTAGGCAAGTCAGTCCCTCGCAAGTCAATCGGGCCACGTCTTCCATCAGCTGGCCTCGCACGAGGCTCGGTCAATCCGATACAAGATTCTCTCCCAAAGGAGAAAGGCCGCTGGTTGCTCTCAACCCGATACCGCAGTATCAAGGAAATCAAGCTGACCGACGAAAATTACTTGACGAACCACTTAATCCTACTTATGAGCGCTAAAAGGAGCCACCTCTATTATACCACACCGTCAAGGCTCTTCAAGGTAAACAATTCCCTCAAACTCCAGCTTCGTAAGGTAGAGAAAATGTCCCCTCCTCTACGAAGGACTGCACTGCGAGTCAGAAGCGGTGCAGAGGGAGGTCTCCTGGGGATAACTGGACTGGACACCTTACTCACTATCCCCTACCATAGAAATACTATATGCAAATAACACCCAACCAAACCATGAAGATGAACAAGATGAAGATGTCCTACCCTCAAGGGACTGGTTGGTGTTATGCATAAGGTTTAAATAAAAATTAGGAATACACCTCCAGCCCCAGAGCTGGTTTTTTTGTTTTTACATAATCACAGAAGCCAGTTTAGGCCATTGATACGCCAAAAACACAAAACGTTCATTGACAAGGAGAAGGAATGAAAAAAGTTATTACATGGGTGATAGGATTTATCCTTTCACCTCTAAGCTTTTGGAACGATTTATTTATAAACGTTCCAATAAGCTGGTTCGTTGCTTGGCCGGCGGCACTCATATATCGGCCTGCATTCCCATTCGTATTTTCGGTTGCATATATCGCGACCAACGTGCTGGGAATGCGCATGATGGACACGGCGGTCCATCAAAAAAACAATGGCGTTGTTACATGGGCCAACGCCATCGGCTGTGTGGTGTTACTCGCAGCCGCCAGCTTGGGCTGGATCCCGCTTCCGTTACTCTTTGTCACTGCTTGTGTGGTGGCAAATATGATCGGCGCGATCATTTACCAGATCGCGGGAAATAAAAAGAGGGTCGAACTGTGCATGACCCTTGTTTACACCGCTCTTATAGTAGGAGCGGTATTCATGGAATGGATTCCAATACCCACTCCTTAAAGGCATGACTGATACTTCAAGTCATGCCTTCTGCTTTATGCAAAACTCATAATACGCTGTTTTCGTTCCCGTAAAGCGCAATTATTTTCACGATCGTGAAAATAATGTCCCTTATGTTACCGCAACGCATTCCATGTATCTCATGTTAACACATCAAGTAACACGTGCGGAATCTCATCAATCACATCCGTGGCAAGAAGCCCTTCGCCTTTCAAAGCGCCTGCGAGCTCCCCTGCCTTTCCTGATATCCAGCAGCCTGCTTGCGCGGCAATGAATGGCGTTGCTCCGCGCGCGAGGAGCGCGCCGATAATGCCTGCGAGCACGTCTCCAGTGCCGCCCTTTGTCATGAAGGGTGTGCCTGTGGAATTCACTGCCACTTCCTGTCCGTCAGAAATAATATCCTTATTTCCTTTGAGTACCACGACGCAGCCCAGCGTTCGCGCTGCCTGCTTCACGATTTCTATCCGTTCTTCAAATGGCTTCATGGCAGGATCAATGCCGGTAAGCGCAAAAAATTCTCCTGCGTGCGGGGTAAAGACAAATGGTTTGCCCTTCATCTCTTCAAAATCAATTTTCCTCAACGCACGTATGGCATCCGCGTCAATGACCGCGGGCATGGTGCATTCTTTCATAATCTTCAACAGCGCATCGAACGTACCCTCCTCCCTTCCCGCGCCATTTCCAATGACCATGGCCGTTTTATGTGTCACAAGTTCCCGCATCTTCGGCAAATGCCGATTGGAAATCGCGTCGCCATCAAGCGGCCACGTAACCAGATTGGGATTCGCGCCTGCCGCAGCGTCTGCCGCCCGCTGCGGTGCAACAATGGTTGCTAAATCACATCCTGCCCTCATTGCCGCCAGCGCCACCAGCTGCGGCGCGCCGGTATAGTGCACTGACCCACCTACGACCAAAAGATGGCCATAGTCGTATTTCTTGGCATCCAAAGGACGGGGCTTGTAAATAGAACGTATCAACTCTGCAGATATTACAAATGCCATAAATTATGAAATCCTAAACACTAAACTCTAAACCCTAAACAAATCTAAAATCCAAATATCAAAATCCAAAATGTAAATGTAAAATCTATAAATTTTAATCTATCATTTTGATTTTTGCATTTTGGATTTTACATTCCTCCCCGATAAAACAAAACCTCCCCGTTAAAATCGAGGAAGTTGCAAACATATTAACTCAGGATTAGAACATAATATCTTCCTCTGCCCGCTTGTAGTCGTGGAGGTCTTCCGGAGAAAACCAGTATTCGATTTCATGCGCCGCTTCTTTGGGAGTTTCCGAGGCGTGTACGAGATTGTGGATTCCCCTCCGGTCGCGGTTTGCGGCGGCTGGCGAGTCCACCGAATAATCGCCGCGGATTGTGCCCATCTCCGCCTTGTTGGGCAGGGTGTGCCCGCACACTTTGCGCACCATATCTATCGCATGAATTCCTTCAATGACCATCTTCACCAACGGCCCTTCGGTCATATAGTCAAGCAGCCACCCGCGCACCATTTTGCCGATCTCTTTGGGTTCCCCCGTGCCCAACTCTTTCACTGGATCAAGGCCGTAATGAGAGTACGTATCAAGTGTTTTGTGTCCCAAACGTTCTACCCAAGTGTCATCCTTCGGATAATGCCCATCAATCTGTTCACGGGTTGCAGTAAACATTTTAAGCGCCACGATTTTTAAACCACGCTGCTCAAAGCGCTTCATCACCTCGCCCACCAATCCGCGCTTCACGCCGTCTGGTTTGACCATCACATAAGTTCGTTCTTGTTTGGGGTGAATCATAGTGGAGAATCTAGAAGCTGCCCGATCATCCGATCGGGCATCCGGTCGAATGACCGGATGAATCTAGAATAAGGATAGCATAAAAAAGAAAAAGGATGCAACGTCAAGAAAAAATTCAGCCCTGCTACGCAAAGTGGGCTGTACTGTAGAGAGATACTCAGTTGCTTTCCTAGGTTGCGGTAGCAGGGTCTTTCGACGGGCGGGAGGCACTGGCCCCCCAAATTTTTGCTCCGAACGGAACGGTGGTGCTTGTCAAATAACAGCACCACGGGTGGTCATGCTCCGTCCGGAGCGCTGCCTCGGCGAATGTTCACATTCACAACAGGTGCACACTAACCTGTTGCATCAACTCCGAGGACAATCTATGTTAAGGCCACATCCTGCGAGCAAGGGCTCGCAATCTATGGCTCGAATATTCTGGTGGCCACCAGATGACTAACCCTTTACGAACTTTCAGCTCGTCATTGGTGACCCACCAGCAGTGTTAAGGAGGAGCAAATTTAATTTTATCATCCCTATCCTAGCATATCCACTTACCTTGTCAAATTCCTTAACCTGACACCCTCACCTAACCTCTTCCTTTCTAGGGAGAGGACCGTATAAACTTAGTCCGTCGCTAGTAAATCTCACATCCCCCCGCACATCCGTGCGGAGCACCGTGGCGCCGGCGCGCTCTAATCGCTTCACGGTACGCAAGGACGGATGACCGTAAGGATTATCTTTGCCTGCGGATATGACAGCATACTGGGGCGCGACCGCATTAATAAATTCCTCTGAATTCGCATCCGAGCTTCCGTGATGGCCCACTTTCAGCACATTGCTTTCCAAATCCCACTCACCCGCCGCAAGTATCCCTTCCTCCATTGCAACCGGCGCATCGCCCATGAAGAGAAATGACGATTCTCCGTAGGCAAAACGCAGGACCACGGAAGTGCCGTTTAACTCTTCAACGCGTATCCCTTCCAAACCCTCCTGCGGCGCGAGCACACTGAATTCTCCGTTTCCTAATTCAAACGAATCGCCTGAAGCCACAAACTGCACGGGGATATTTCTCCCCCGCACTTCATCTAAAAACGCAAGATACTCATCGGTCGTGTGCGCCACGCCTGTCATCACTACTTTTTCCACCTTATAGCGCTTCAACACTTCCACTAAGCCTGTCACGTGATCCGTGTGCGGATGAGTAAGCACTACATACTCGATCGTGCGGTCCCACCACGGCAGGGCGCTGCCGAGTTTGCTTAAAATGCCCGCGTCCGGCCCCCCGTCAATGAGCGCTTGCTGTCCTCGGGGAATATTAATCAACGCCGCGTCTCCCTGCCCGACGTCGAAAAACGTAACCTCCAATTTCTTGCTGCGCAGGTATAAGGGAAAAGAATACGCGAGAAACAGAAGGGCTACCGCGCCGATGGCAATAGGGAAGCGATGCGCTTCGATCCCGTGTATTATTTTTTTCCAATAAGGTTCCTGCGCGCGTGCGGGTTGATCCTTTTTCCCCTTCTCTTCTAACATGATGACCGGTTCGCGGAACAGCGATTCGTCAATCGGCACGAGGGCAATTTCCATTGACTGTGCTGCGATCGTTTCTTTCGATTTCATGAGAGAGGGGGCAAAGAAGCGTGCGCGATAGCGCTGTTTAAAATTACCCCAAAGGAGAACCAATAACCTCCTCTGCCACCAGCCGATGATTGCGAGCGCATACAGCGCGACCACCGCAGTCCACGACCATGAAGGCACCTGCAATGCGGCGCCCGGCACTTGAGCGAGTGCGTGCGCAACCGCAAGAAACGCATGCGCCATAACCCACACCATCGCGCCTACCGCTTCTCCCGCAAGAGGAAACACGCCTACGATGCCTGCGATGAATCCAATCGCCATCAAGAATGGCACCCATGGCACGAGCATGAGATTCGCAATCGGAGATATGACGGACACTCGGTCAAAACTGCCTACCAAGAGCGGCAAGGTGGTCACCTGCGCGGCTAAGGTCAGCGCAATGATTTCGCGCAATTTCCATCGCTCGGGGATAAAGGCGAGACGGCGCATGAGATGAGGGCTCACTAAGAGAATACCCACAGTCGCTAAGAATGATAAATCAAACCCAAGATCATCCCGCAAAAGCCTTGGATTCAAGAGAAGCATCCCGGCGGCCACCAGCGTCAAGCCTGACAGCGGCTTATACATCCGGTCGCTCACATACGCGGCGTGCAGCATGAGCCCCATCACCGCGGCGCGCACCACGGACGCGCTTCCGCCCACCAAGACGGTAAAACCACTTATGATGATAACCAGAAAAGGAAAAGCGATGTGCCTGCGCACGAACAGCGTGAGCAATCCGAGGATCCCCGTCGCAATGATCGTGATATTATAGCCGGAGATCGCAATAAGATGGCTGATGCCGGTGCGGGTAAAATCATCATTCACCGATTCCGGAATTCTGCCTCGTGCGCCGGTAAGGAGTGCGGACAAGAATGCGCCTTCAGGCTCCGGTATCACTCTTGCCAATGATGTAATAAAATCCCTTTTCAGCCTGCTAAGCGCCCATCTGATGCTGCGTTTTCCTGCAGTATGGGAAATGACCTCCGGATACGGGCACAATGAGTAAATACCGTCTTTGGCAAGATAACGAGGGTAATCAAAATCATTGAATGGCTCCGGTTTCTTCACCACGCATCTGAATTGGACCACGTCCCCTGTTTCATACTCCACGACCGCAGGCACAGTTGCCAATATTTTTCCAGTCACGGCACGACGCTCATTGTTCACCGCCACCTCATGCGCGCTGACTACTGCGCGCGTCGTCCTCATCCGCATATCGGGATTGGCTGCCACAATCCCAGTGAGCGTCACCTCAACTCCCGCAAAATGAGAAACGTCAAAAAGAGAAGGAGGTTGGAGCGCCCCCGCCAACCTCCCCATGCTAATGGCAGCAACAAGAATTACGGCGCCCAGAATGCGCATTCTGCCTTTCCTCCCGAGCACGATAATGACAATGCCGCATAAACCAAAAGTATAATTGAGCAGCAAAGGTATGGCTATCCACGACCGAAAAGCAATGCCTGCAATAAACGCTGCCGCAAGGGTAAAGATAATGGTGGAGCGGCGGAACATAAATATGAAAAATCCCAAACCCCAATATCCAATGACCAATAAAATCCCAATGACTCAATGACCAATTTTGGATTTGGATTTTGGGTCATTATTAGGATTTGGAAATTGGTTATTGGGATTTACTCCCTGGAGACAGTTTAAGATAACTTTCCACTAAATCATCTAAGCAACCATCGAGAACTTCATCAACCTGCTTTGTCTCATACTCCGTCCGATGGTCTTTGACCAGCTTATACGGCTGCAACACGTAGGAGCGCGCTTGGTTGCCCCATGCCGCTTCCGTGTACTCACCGCGCAGAAGCTGCTTTTCTTCTTCCCTTTTTGCTTCTTCCAAGGCTTTGAGTTTGGAGGCAAGAATCCTCATTGCAATTTCCTTATTTTGAAGTTGTGAACGCTCATTTTGACAAGAGACGGTAATGCCGGTGGGGATATGGACCACACGCACGGCAGAATACGTGGTCTGCACTGACTGCCCGCCATGGCCGGATGAAAGAAATGTGTCTATCCGCAGATCACCGGGCTCGATCTTCATCTCTTCTATCTCTTCGAGCTCCGGCAATACTTCCACCAAGGCAAAAGAAGTATGCCGCATCTTTTCGGCGTCAAAAGGAGAAATGCGCACCAAGCGATGCACGCCGGCTTCGGACTTCAAATACCCATACGCGTAGGCGCCCTCTATCCGCAGCAGCGCGCTTTTGTACCCCGCTTCCTGCCCCCGCGATTCGTCGAGCACGGTGACCCGCCAGCCCCTTTTCTCGCTGAAGCGTAAATACATGCGCAGGAGCATTCCGGTCCAGTCCATGGCGTCCACGCCGCCCGTGCCCGCATGGAGCGCCATGATGACGTTCTTCCGATCATGCGGACCTGAAAGCAATACATGGAATTCCAGTTTCGAGAAAGCATCTTCCAAATCTGCCAGTTTCTTCACCACGTCTTCCTCAACTGAAACGTCCTTTTCCCTCATGGCCAAATCCGCAAACTCAAGCAATTCATCCGTGCCATTGCGCAGCGTCTCCCATTCTTTCTGTTCTTCCTGCATTCCCGCAAGCGCCTGTGATACCTTCCGCGCCACTGCCTGATCAATCCAAAAATCAGGCTTTAAGGTCTTTGCCTCGAGCTCCCGTATCTCTTTCTGCTTCTCGTCCAAATTCAAAAACGCCCATGTGCGCTCAATCTTGCCTTTTAAATTCCTAATGCGGTCAATAAGTTCGTTCATACTTAATGTTCGTAATGGGGTTACGGCAACGAAACCCGTCTCGTCCAACGGATACGTCTGACGTAAACGTATCACAAAACGGACATCATAACCATAAGTAACTATTCACCTTTCCCCAAAGGAAACCTCCCCATCCCCTCCTTTAGTAAGGAGGGGACAAGGGGTGGTGTCTATAACTCGCTTATTTTGGAAAACACTGAATACTAACAACTATAAGGGTTGACTCCATTTTTCAGATACGTTAGTATAAAAACATGAAACAGATGATGCATCTCATCAATAATAATACTTATGCGCGGAGCTGAAGCTGGTCGCGCCCTTTCTGTTTCTCCCACACTTTACGCCAGCACAGCCTCCGCCCCTCAATAAGGGACGGGGGTCTTGATTTTTCCGGGGTAGTTGAGTGGTACAACGCCACGCTGCCTGCCCGCCGAACTCTGGGGTAGTTTAATGGTAAAACGCTACGCTGTTAACGTAGTTAGTGGAGGTTCGATTCCTCCCCCCAGAGTCCGTTGAGGCAGGCGGGTTAACGTGGATTTCGCAGGTTCGAATCCTGCCCCCGGAGTTGCTTCATAAAGAATCTTTACCCCGAGTTTATCTCGAGGCACCCCTGGCAGGTTCGCCCGATCATTCGATCGGGCGCCCCCAGAGTAGAATTATCTATAGTAGCGTCGGAGCTTGTCTCCGACCACGTGGGTGGCAGTTAAACTGCCACGCTACTGTGATATATCCACTGATGCATGAAGGAAATCTATGCCGGATACGCTTGCTCACACCATCCATCGCTATTACACCTATAACTTCCTCAGAGACCTCTTCTTTCTCTCGGCAGTGCTCGTCCCCTTCTTCACTGACTGGGGCGGCATTACCCTTTTCCAGGTTCAAATACTCCAGTCATGGTTCATGTTGTGGATATTTATTTTAGAAATACCGACCGGCGCGGTGGCGGATTACCTGGGAAGGAAATACTCTTTGGCGCTTGGTGCGTTTGCGGCTATGGGCGGCGCGCTCCTCTATGGCAGCATTCCGAAATTCGAAATATTTTTGGTGAGCGAGTTCCTCTTTGCGCTTGGCGCCGCGCTCGCCTCCGGCGCCGATCACGCGCTCATCTACGATACCCTGATAGAGCAAAAACAAGAATCTAGGGCGACCGAGGTATTTGGAAAAGCCCATTCATGGAAATTAGCGGGTATATTAACCTCTGCTCCCTTAGGCAGCTTTCTCGCGTCCCGCATGGGACTGAATGCTCCCATGCTCTTCACTGCGCTCCCACTCGGTCTTGCATCCTTGTACGCCTTATCTCTCCACGAGCCGAAAGTGCACCAAAGAGTATCGGAAAGCGTCCGCTATCTTAAAATTATCAAAGAAGGCTTCCAGTTTTTCTGCCAACATCGCGCTCTCAAACTCTTAGCGCTTGACGTCATCATGGTGGCGTCAGCTGGATACTTCGTCATCTGGTATTACCAGCCGCTCCTCCAGCGCGCCCATATACCGATTGCCTACTTTGGGATTGGCCACATGATCCTCACCTTTGCGGAGATCCTCATCATGCGCTCTGCCGCCTCCCTTTTGAAACTGTTCCGCACGGAAAAGAGGTTCCTTATTTCCACCGCACTCTTCACTGCTATTCCCTTTGCCATGGTGGCGATCTTCCCTTCCCTGCCTACCATACTTTTGTTCATCATTTTTGCAGGAGGATTCGGCCTTACGCGATCAGAATTCGTCGCAGTCTTTATGAACCGCCATATCCCCTCTGACAAGCGCGCTACCGTGCTTTCCTCCATATCCATGTTCCGCAGACTCGCGCTCGTTATCTTAAATCCCCTCATCGGATTCATAGCAACCCATTCGCTCAATGCGGCGCTGCTCGTGGTGGGCGTGTTGCCCTTATCCCTCTTCTTCTTTTCGCCGTTATTTAAACAAAAATACGTAATCAGTGAAGTGTGTAATGACAAAAAATAAAAAGGACATAGAGTAATTGCTTACTGACTTACCTCAGAAGCGAAGGAATACCAATTTTTCGAGGATTTAGGCGCGAGGGACGCTAGGTCGCGTCCGCAGAAAAATTGCGTATTTCTGAGCCGAGTGAGCGTGAGTGAGTAGTTGTGGTATAAATTTTTTACACTCACGTATTTTCGTGGTAAGATAAATAACATTTTATTCCCCTTAATATCATTCTTTTTTCGCTTTTGGAGGGAGCTTTCAAGAATGATGGAGAAAGGCATTGTATGACTCCAGAAGAAGTCATTAAACGGGTAAATGAAGATAACGTTTCATTCATCCACCTCCAGTTCGTGGATCTGCCGGGATCCTTGAAGGAGATCACGATCACGCCAGCGGAATTGCCGCACGCGCTCACAAAAGGCGTATGGTTTGACGGATCCTCGATTGACGGATTCGTGCGCATTTTCGAAAGCGACATGATCCTGAAACCCGACACCAGCACCTATACCGTATTGCCGTGGACGTCGGGCGCGACCAAATCCTGCAGGATGCTCTGCGACGTCTATCAGGAAGAGCAGCCGTTTCCCGGCGATCCGCGCTGGATCCTGAAACAAGCGGCCCAGCGGGCCCGCACGCAAGGATTTACGTATTATACCGGCCCAGAAATAGAATTTTTCCTTCTGGAGCGCAAAGACGGCGGCATGGATCTTAGTCCTCATGACCACGCAGGCTATTTTGACGCCGCGCCCACGGATCTTGCGACGGAATTCAGGAAAGAGGTCATCATCGCGCTCCATGCCATGGGCATTCCTGCGGAAGCGGCGCACCACGAGGTTGCCATAGGACAGCATGAAATAGACATCCGCTACGGCGAAGCAGTGCAGACCGCCGACAATGTCATGACGTTGAAATATGTCATCCGCTCCATAGCCTCGCGGCACAATCTCGCGGTGACCTTCATGCCCAAACCTTATTTCGGCATCAACGGCTCCGGCATGCACACGCACCAAAGCCTCTTCCGCGGCAGCGAAAATGCGTTTTTCGACGCAAATGGCCACTACCGGCTGTCAGACCTCGCGCATTCATTCGTCGCTGGGCAAATCAGGCATGCCCGCGCGCTTTCCGCGATCCTCTCGCCCACCGTCAATTCATACAAACGCCTGGTGCCCGGATATGAAGCGCCTATCTTTGTCTGTTGGGCGCAGATAAACCGCGCCGCCTGGATCAGGGTGCCGCGCACAAGTCCCGGGAGAGAAACATCCACCCGCGTGGAACTGCGCTCGCCTGACCCGTCTTGCAATCCGTACCTCACCTTTGCCGTCATGCTCTCCGCAGGGCTTGACGGCATTGCGAACCGATTGACGCCACCTGCGCCCGTGGAAGAAAATATCTACCATCTGACCCATGATGATATCGCGCATAAAAATATCACCACGCTCCCCGCAAGCCTTAATGAAGCGCTTACTGCCCTAAAGGAAGACTTCATCGTGCGCGACACGCTCGGCCCCCATGCCTATGAAAAATTCCTTGAAGCGGCCGATTCCGACATCGCCGAGTACCGCGAACAGCACCTCCTGCAAGTATCCAAATGGGAACGACAGAGGTATATGAATAGGTAAACGCTGACTGACGCTGAACTTCACGCGGACTTACGCGGAAATATTGAAACCGCTCCGATATTGAATCGGAGCGGTTGGCGTATAGTGGCGTAGTGATGGCGTCTTCTGGCTTCTACTTTGTTATTGTTCCTTAAACTGCTCGAGTTTTACCCTTACTTCCTTCTCTTCGCCTTTATGTAAAATTTTCAGCGTCACGGTATCGCCGGGCGAGTGCTCAGCGATAAGCCGCGCGAGAGAATTGTCTTTATCCACCTTTTGCCCATCAAGTTCCAGGATAATATCATTTTCCACCAATCCCGCCTTGTCTGCCGGCGACCCCGGCATTATGGCAAGATCCGTGCGCTGCTCGCCTCTCGTAATGAGTGCGCCCTCTTGCACCGGCAGCTGATTCGCTTTGGCTATCTCTTCATTAATCATTACATAACGCACCCCCACATACGGACGTATAATTTTGCCGTATTTTTCCACGGAATCTATGACGCGTTTTGCTTCATTAATGGGGAGCGCAAATCCTATGAGCTGGCCTGCCTGCGACATGGCGGTATTCACGCCGATTACTTCGCCTTGGAGATTTAGCAGCGGGCCGCCGGAATTCCCCGGATTGATTGCCGCATCGGTCTGGATGGCTCCCTCGATCACCTCGCTCCCGTCCGCGGTGCCGGATGCGGTCACCGTGCGGCCGATGCCGGAAACAACTCCCTTGGTCACGGTATTGCGGAATTCGCCCAAGGCATTGCCGATCGCGATCACGGTTTCCCCGATCTTGACGGAATCAGAATCGCCGAGGCTTAATGGCGTGAGGTTTCTCATGTCAATTTTCACCACTGCGAGATCAAGCACGGGATCGCGCGCGAGCACAGTCGCGGTATAACGCTTCCCGTCATTCATAAGTACCGTGTATTCGGCTTCAGTATCATCAACCACATGCTTATTGGTGAGGATCAGGCCATCGCTCGAAACCACAAACCCCGTGCCGCCTCCCACCTCCTGCTTGCCCTGCGGAGCCTGTTGCTGGAATTGGGGGAGATTAAACTGAAATCCGGGGAACTGGAAAAAGAAATCGTTAAAGGGCGACGAAAATGGCGTGTTGGAATAAACCTTTGAAAGGTCTTTCGTCACGATAATGGAAACCACCGCGGGTGATGCGCGTTTTACCACCTCCGTGGTAGCGTCTTCCTCGCTCAAATCCGCTCCTGACAATGGCAGCGCACCGCCCTCGTTCCTCACTTGAGCACTTTCCTGCAGTATGGTACTGCGGGATACTCGCAGAGGAGAGGGAAGAAAGTTAAAAATAGATGAAGTGGAAAAAAGCGCGGCCGCATATCCGGCAATCCCGCCGCTTATGCCCCCAATAAAAAAACTGATAAGCACCACCACGACCGCAGTCCTGCCTGCTCGCGCAGGCGAGCCGGCGCGGGAGGGTGGCGATAGGTTTGGATTATTCATACTATCCATAGGTATCTATTCAATATTCAGTAGTCTTCAGTGTACCATTCAGTGTTATTCAGTGTTCACCTTCCTTGCTCAAACTGTTTTAATTGCCCCTCGAGATTCTCAAATATTCCCCCGCTGCTCTTCAGAGATCCGCTCACATCCAACAACTCTTTGTAAGTGCTTCCGTACTGCTTTATGAGCGGGGGAAGATAAATAATCGCCGCAATAAGTGGCGCAATGATGAAGAAGAGATACAGCGTGCTTATGACCCGCCCCCAGAGAATATACTTCCTCACTTTTTCAGAATTTGCGTACAGCGCGCGCAACAAGGTATCATGCTCCTTGAGTATTTGTTCCATTTTTTCGAGTCGTTGCGTTTCGGGTAAATCCGGCATACCTCATATATCAACATCCAACGCCACACATGGCGAGGATGGTAGTGTTCATTTGTATGGTTGCGACCTTGAGTTGTTGATGCATAATCTTGTGTAATGATACGTTTGGCGATCGGTGAGGGGGCTTTAAGATACCGCTCAACACTCTGACCCATACTCTCTCTCATAAATCTTATTTTCTGCTCATGAGGTTAGCCTCCCTCCTGGATGGTTGTATTGCGGGGCATAGTACTCCTATCATAGCAAACCCTCCTCTAACCCGTAAAGCGTTTTATCCCCTCCACGCTTTCCGCTATACTATACCTGCCTTCACGCAAACGTAAATTAGTAATTGCTCACCATCTTCAACTCGACGCGAAGGAATGCCAATTTTCGAGGACTTATGCCTGTGTCAGATAGGCATAAGCGCGAGGGCCGCGAGATCGCGTCCGCAGAAAATTGTGCATTCCAAGCGGCGAGGGCTGTTGAGTGAGTAATTACATCAATAAAATTACCCATGTTACAAAAACGCACTATAATCATCACCATTATCATAGCCTTCGGTTCGTGCCTGGTCGGATTTGCAGGATATTATCTCTCCACATATTTCTTCTACAATACTCTAGAGCAGAATATTTCAACCATTACGCACGAGCTAACTCCTCCGCTCCCAGAAGTCTCTCCAGGCACACATCCCCTTACAGGTCTACCTTACCCTGCGACAACGCCGATCCGAAAACCTTTCGCCGTCGTAATAGACAATACGCCGGAAGCGCGGCCTCAATATGGCTTATCAGCGGCTGATATCGTTTATGAAACGCTCACCGAAGGCGGCGTCACGCGGCTGCTCGCGCTCTTCTCCTCTCAACAGCCGCTCCGGATCGGGCCCATACGTAGTGCTCGCCCTTACTTTATCCGGCAGGCTCAAGACTGGGATGCTGTTTTCGCGCATTCAGGAGGCAGCACACACGCACTAGAAATGCTCAAAACAGGGGTTCCGCGCATTAATAATCTCGATGAATTCTCCAACGGCAATGCGTTTGTGCGCACCTCACAAACCCCGCCGCACAACCTCTTCGCCTCTTATGTAGCGCTGGAAACCCTTGCGGAAAATAAAGCATTGCCTCTCGACCTTACCGCGCTCCCCAGCTGGGCCTATACCACAAACACCCCCGAAGGTCCTACGACCACTTCCTTTACCATTCCTTATAACCTTGCTTCCATGAAGGTTTCTTATCAATATGACGAATCCTTGCAGACATACACCCGTGTGCTCGGCGGCCAGCCGCACCGCGATGCGGAAACGAATAAGCCGCTCTCTCCTGCCAATATAATCCTTGAGTTCAGGGAAATGGCAGATATCCCTGATCCGCAAAAACTGGGGCTGATTGATTTTGCGTATGCGGGCGCAGGAGACGCAATGGTCTTCACGAAAGGAAAAAGGATCAACGGCCGCTGGACCCGTTCCAGCGACGGCCCCACCGTCTATGCCACCATCACCGGCCGCACCATAGCGCTTAAGCCCGGGCAAACCTTCATCGATGTGCTCCCCGCCACCATGCGCGAAGAAATACTTTCAACAATACAATAAGTTCCATAGATTTTCCCCTCGTATTTCAACATACCAGTAATAATCAGTTAAAAAAAAACGTCCGCATTAGCTACGATCGTACTATGTACGGACGTTTTTATTTAGTGTATATTTGAGCCATACCACCCACTCACCATTCTCTTAACCGTGTTATGTCTCTACGCACTTCTGTCCCCCTCACCGAACAGCTCATTGGTTTCCTCTCCGGACTTGAGGATATGTTTGATTTCCCGCGCTCTATGCGGCAGGTGGTATATAAACATGAATATGAGCATTATAAACTCATTCGACGGCGAAGTGCAGCCATCCGGCGCGAACGCGAACGCGTGAGGAAAGCGCTCTGGAATCTTGAAAAGGCCGATCTCATTACCATGATCCACGGTAAGAAAGGCGCCGAGCAGTATCGTCTTACTCCGAAGGGCTGGTTAAAATTTGGCCTTGTATATTCTCCCAAGTTAAAAAAAGCGATACCATCCAAATCAATTGATACAATTAAAGAAGGCTCCTATGTCGTCATTTTCGATATCCCAGAAAAATATCGAAGGTTCCGCGATGTGCTGCGTAATATCTTACTAAATATTGGTTGCAAACCACTCCAAAAAAGTATCTTCCTCACCACTGATAAGGACACGATCCGCTTTGTCGCGCGTATTATCGCAAATTGCGAACTCGAGGATCGCGTTAAAATCCTTCTAGTGAAATCTATCCTATAATTCCCCTTTCAATCATTTTTACATCACCGATATAGATCATTAGAAACTGTTACCGTAGAGGGGATTTAAAATTGGGATCGACCGCAGCGCTTTTGAGTATCGTACAGGATTTGTAATCGCTTTTCAACTTCACGTTTCAG